>MDTE01103914.1_pt1 | contig 22205 bp, 30 predicted proteins | sample 811231 | NCBI WGS metagenome assembly MDTE01 (sample SAMN05326651, study PRJNA326480) | marine metagenome | isolation source: seawater | place: Indian Ocean: Red Sea | collected 2010 | reverse complement strand
GACCCGTCAATTGAGATTTACATCAATCAAAACAACTAAATAATTATTATGAGAATAGGACCTATAACATTTTTACTAACACTAGTAGTCATTTCATTGGCAATGGAAACATATGCAGGTGAGGGACATAATCATGTTCATATAGAACAACTGAATAGTGGTGACAATTTAGAACTCAACATCGATCAGATTGGTTATGGTAATGTAATCAATTTTTCTTTTGATCATGCGAACAACACATTTAATTTTACACAAAAAGGTGCAGGTAATACAATCAGTTGGGTACCTTGGTGGGGTTCAGGCAAATCATGGGGTGGTGATGTTGACGGATCAGGTAATGATATTACAATCGATCAAGAAGACGGCGCAACATATGGTGCTCATATATGGGGCAACAATAATATTGTAGATGTTACTCAGAAAGGAGATCATGATACATTCTTAGATGTACACGCCGATGGTACAACAACAGAAGTCTGGCAACAAGACTCAGGATCAAAATACGCAAGAATTTATTATTACGGAACTGCTGATGATTCTACAACAGACTTAATGCAAAAAGGAACTGGTACTCATACAGCATATATCACATTACAAGGTACAGAGACAACTGATCTCACACTTATACAACAAGGCAATACAACACAATCATATTCACTTACACAAACATGTGTTACAGTGGGTGGTTGTTCAGTCACGGTAACTCAAGGTAACTAATGCCATACTCAAAGAAAGTACTCGACAGGTTCGAAGCGGTCACTAATAATCCAGGTGCTCATGGTGTCGGTAGATTTGACCCTAATGATCCAAATGTCGCAACAGGAATGACAGGTGCACCTGCATGTGGCGATGTTATGAAACTTGATCTCAAACTTGATCCAGAAACAGAAGAGATCATTGATGTTAAGTTCAAAACATATGGGTGTGGTTCTGCTATTGCCTCTAGTAGTATGTTCGTAGATATGTTAATAGGCAAAACAATCGAAGAGGCAAAAGAGATTAAAGACAAAGAGATAGCAGAGGCATTAGAATTACCACCAATCAAAATTCATTGTAGTGTTCTAGCAGAAGATAGTATCAAAAGAGCAATAACAGATTGGGAAGAAAAGAAAGCAGGTCGTAATACAACATGGATTGAAAAGATGACCACTTATCCTGAAAACGGAATGTAATGTACAATTGGAAAACTGTTCTTGTAACAATAGGTTTATTATTCGGTCTCAAAGTTTGGAATCCATATTTTATAGAAAACATATCATGGTCATGGTTTGATTTTCTACATCAACAAAAACAAATAGAACATGTAGATGATATTGTTCTAGTAGACATCGATGAAAAATCCCTAGAAGAATACGGTCAGTTCCCTTGGCCTAGAAATATCTATGCAGATTTGATGATGAATTCATCCGAATCTTTGACTCATGTATTCGCAATAAAATTTGCTGAAGAAGATCGGTTTAGCCAGGACGCAACCTTCGCTAACGCATTAGACCAAAGACTGAGTTTATTATCCAGTTCTCCAACTAATCAAAAAGATACAGGTTCTTCTCCTTATGTACCAACAACGACTTTCGGTGGGGGAGATATAAGTGAATCTATTTGGAACTTTAACGGAATAAGTTCACCTATACCACAACTTGAAAACGCATCATGGGGAGTGGGTGTAACTGTAGCGACACCTTCAGTTGAAGGTACGCCTAACTTTGATAATACTATTAGATCGGCACCACTAATTGTCTCAGCAAACGATGTTATCTATCCATCTCTCGCACTCGAAACATTAAGAGTTTTATTCAATCAAGACAGTTATCAAACTAAAGTAACACCTGAAGTAGGCATAGAATGGATTAGAATGGGTAAACAACCTCCCATCGAAACTACTCCTACAAGCGATATCATGATCAGTTATTGGAATAGTTTCGATAGAATCTCTGCTAGTGATTTACCTCAAAGTGATCTTACAAACAAGGTTGTAATATGGGGTCTGACTGCTGAGGGTCTGAATAATCCAATTTCAACTCCAGTGGGAGTATTGTATCCCCACGAAGTTCAAGCAAACCAAATCCAAACCGTCTTGCAAGAAGTTCGAATACAACAATCCTACTATCTTGAATTCGTAGAAACTTTTCTTCTTCTGATAAGCCTTCTAGGAATATTGGCAGTGGTCTACACTTTTCCCACAGTTCTTTCGGGGATAGCGAGTCTAGGTATTGTTGGATTTCAGGTGGGGTTGGGTTACTATTTGTGGATTTATGAGCTCGTTCTGATCGATACTTTCGTGTCATCAATGTTCTCCATGATAGTTTTCGGACATGCTTCTTTTAACAAATACTATAAAACTTATCAACTCAAAGAACAAATTAAGAAACAGTTCCAAAAGTATTTATCGCCTGAGATGGTTGAGGAACTACAGAAAGATCCAAGTAAACTCAAGTTAGGTGGTGAGCGTAAAGAGATGACATTCATGTTCATGGATATATGTGGTTTCACTCCGATCTCAGAGGCTTATAAGAACAGAGATGATCCTGAAGGACTTGTAGAACTGATAAACAAGTTCTTGGATGTGCAAACTAAGATCATTATAAATAATAGAGGAACAATCGACAAGTATATGGGCGATTGTATCATGGCTTTTTGGAATGCACCCCTTGATTGTGAAGATCATGCCAATCTGGCAGTCAAATCAGCGTTAGAAGTATTAGAAGCAACAAAGGAATTAAATGAAGAACTTGCTCCTCTCAATCTACCTCCTATTAATGTCGGGATCGGCATTAGCACAGGAGAATGTATTGTCGGGAACATGGGATCAGAAATTAGATTTGACTATTCCGTCATTGGAGACGCCGTTAATCTCGGCGCTAGACTCGAAGGCCAAACAAGAAATTATGCTGGGGTGGACTTGTTGTTATCGGCAAGAACTGCTGGACTATGTACAACATTCTCATTCAGAGAAGTTGATCGCATCAAAGTTAAAGGTAAGGAAGAACGAGTTACTATTTTCACAGTCTAGTTATTACGAACCCGCCGATGGTTATGTTATGGCAACTTTCTGGTTGTTACAGGCAGCTGATGTTTGGACTACAAAAAAAGGCCTGAGATATAATTGTGTAAGAGAATCAAATCCACTTTTACCAGATGTACCACATACAGATAGACTCATCATACATAAATCAGTATTTCTTTCACCTATCGCAAGACTACAACATCAAAAGAAAATCTCAAACGAGGCAATGATGTGGCCTATATTGTTCACAGGTCTAGTTGTCTATCATAATATTAGAACTATCAACAATGTTAAAGACGAGTGTGAGCTGAGGTAAATACTATATAATATATCATTATGCCAATAAAATTTAGTAAAACTTCAAAACAGATTGATCGCCAGACCAAAAAGGTGAAGATCATTCATGATTACATGAAGTCAAAACCATTGAAAGACTTACTAGATTACTTCAATAACTTATCAAATCCAGGCAAGAAGAGACAGAAAGTTCGCAATGAACTTGTTCGAAGACATAAAAAAGGTCTTGCGAATATTAAATTCAACTGATAAAATACACTAAATACTTTTGTGACAATTATGTGACAAGACTAAGTAGTCGAAAGACGAAGTGCAGTTCACGGATAGTCACCAAACACAACAGGAGATAAAAATGCGTAAATTTGCATCATTGTCTGCCTCGTATCTAAGGACACAAGCAGGCAAATTTCACAAACTAATGAAGAGTGGCCGACTCAATAAGGTCATTAATGCGGCTTTTTAGCTAAAAACCCCTTGTTTTTTAGCCAAAACACCATATATAATGTATAAATATTAATACTTTGTAAGGATTAATGGAAATTATATTCTTTGAAATTACACTTTAATCAACTTACAAAGTACGATTGATAAGGGCAATAGAATCGTAAGAAACTAAAGTCTACTATCAATCACCCTATTACCAGATAGGTTCACTGAGAAAGGGAAACTAGATCGTAAGTGAAAGAATCCTACTTCTCTAGCACCACACAAAAGTAATAGTTATAGTATGAACTCTTTATATCTTCAAAAGAGCTTTTCGAAGCTCGGGTATAAAGAGATTCATACGCCCTTACGCCGAAGGTCGGGTAAGGTTTTAACATAACTTGCTATTAATATAGGAGAACTTATGACAAGTATAGATACATTTGGTCAATTCAGACCGTTTTCAATAGGATTCGATAAACTCTTTTCAGACATGGAGAGAATATCAAATCATTCAACAAATTTTCCACCTTACAATGTGATCAAGTCTTCAGACGATTCATATCTCATTGAGCTGGCAGTTGCAGGCTTCAATAAAGAAGAGTTACACATCGAGTTCAAAGACTCAATTCTTACAGTCACAGGTGATAACACCACTAGACAAGAACTAGAGTTTGTGCATAAAGGTATTTCAGAGAGAAACTTCAAGAGAAGTTGGACATTAGGTGATCATGTAAAAGTCAAATCTGCTAATGTAGTCAATGGTCTTCTAGTGATTTCTTTAGAAAGAGAAATACCTGAGGAAGAAAAACCAGAAATAATTAAAATTTCTTAAAAAACCCTCTTGCAGAACCGATGATTCTTTAGTAATATGGACTCATCAAGCGGAGTTAGTTTAAAGTAAAATACTAAACTACCAGTTTAGAGATCACGGTGCGAATCCATGACTCCGCTCCAATTTTCGGAGATACTATGTCAACTTTAATCAATGTAGGAGATACTATACCTGAAGTCACTATGCCTGTAAGAACAGATGGTGATTGGGTCTATTTAAACACTAAAGAACAATTTGCAGGTAAAAGAGTAATTGTGTTTGCATTACCAGGTGCATTTACACCAACCTGTTCATCGTATCAATTACCTGGTTTTGAAACAATGTTTTCTCAGTTTCAAGAAAAAGGTATTGATGAAATTTACTGTCTATCAGTAAATGATTCCTTTGTTATGAACTCATGGTTCGAAGCACAGGGTGTTGAGAATGTGAGGCCTTTACCAGATGGCAACGGCGAATTCACTGAACTAGTCGGTGCCTCAGTTGCAAAAGCAAATCTAGGTTTTGGTATAAGATCATGGAGATATGCTATGGTCATCAATGACGGTGTTGTTGAGTCAGTCTTTTCAGAAGAAGGATTTGGCGATAATGCTGAAACTGATCCATACGAAATTTCTACACCAGAGAATGTGTTAGAGAATCTCTAAAATCCCCTTGAACAAACCCTATACCAGTGTTATTATGGTATAGGGTTTTTTTATATGCAATTAGAAAAGAAAGATGCTGAATTTGCTGCTCAAGTTTTTATAGACTACTATAAGAACTTTGATCGCATTGATGATTACCTTCGTAAGGTAAAACTTGAAAGAGTAGCAGAAATGCCTACTCCATTATTCGGCATGGGTCCAGAAGACGATATGTTTTGTGACTTCACTATGTCACCTGAAGACATGGAGTTTGAATGTAGAGTCTTATCAAATGAACTCTATGACAACTATCTAGAGATTGTCACATCACATGCAATAGAAAAATCCATTCCAGGCAAATCACTTAAGTGGGTAGTTTATGAAAAGAACACAAACAAGATTGTTGGTTTTATTCGTTTTGGTTCTCCTACTATTAACTCCAAACCTCGTAATGAGTTTCTAGGTCAACCTCTCAATACTACAGACAAAGACATCATGAGGAGATTCAATGATTCCACGATCATGGGATTCAATATTGTCCCTACACAACCATTTGGTTTTAATTATCTTGGTGGTAAATTACTTGCAGGCATTTGTTGTTCTCACCTCGCAAGAAGAACTCTTCGAGACAAATATGATTCAGAGTTCTGTATGTTCGAAACAACCTCTCTTTATGGATCATCTAAATCATCATCAATGTATGATGGCATGAGACCATTTCTAAGATTCACAGGTCTAACAGTATCAGACTTTGTACCTTCAATCAATGATGAGAAGTATCATATACTCAAAGACTGGTTCGAAAATCAAAATGAGGGCAAACCTCTTATCGATCCAAATGCATCAAGTAGAAAACTCAAGACACAAACAAAGATGATCAGTATTATCAAGAATAGTTTGAAAGGTAATCCAAAACTAGAAGAGTTCAATCAATGTTTTAAAGATGCAAAGAATCTAACAGAACAAAAACGCCAATATGTTTCTACATATGGTTACGAGAATGTTGCTGACTATCTTAATATGAAAACAGATAAGTTAATTAGAAAAGAAAACTTTGATCGTTATGAGTTTGATAGTATTGTTGCATGGTGGAAAAAGATGGCAACAAAACGATTTAATAATCTCCAAGATCAAGGTAGATTGAGAAACGAACTAGAAGTCTGGTCTAAAAATGCAGACATAGATATTATTAGATGAGTAAGAAACATACAAAAGAAGATACAATAAGAACTTTGCAAAATCAGGCTTGGGAAAGAGCATTGAAACCTAATTATAAGCCCAAAGCTGGTACACCACATGATTGGGAAGATTACTGGATTCAAGTAGCAATGGAAGACAAAAAGAAAGATGAAGAAACTGATTGAACAAGGAGTCTACAGAGTTGTAGATAATCCATTTGAAGAACAAGCAGGTATAGAACTGTTAGAGGGAGAGTACAAAGGTCTTGTTTATCAATATAACAAAGTTCAATTAGTTGATGGCGAACCTCAACTCAACTTTGATAGAGTGATAAGAAGATTACCAGAAGGTGTTGAGAAGAGTGAGGAGAGCATACAAGAGTTACTAAATAATAGCGAATTAAAATCCCTTATGGGTGATATACTAGTTGAGTTACTAGAGGAACAAGTTAAAAATGAACAGAGAAATTCTAAAAGAACAGATAAAGAGACATGAGGGAGAAGTCCTAGAAATTTACGAAGATAGTCTAGGATATTTGACCTTTGGTGTAGGACACCTAATCAAAGAAGATGATCCAGAATATGGTCAACCAGTTGGCACACCTGTAAGCCAAGAAAGAGTTGATGAAGTTTATGATCATGATTTTGATAAACACCTAGAAGAAACAGTAAAGTTACTTACACATTACGATACTGATTTCGAAGAATTACCAGAAGACATTCAACATGTTCTTGTTAACATGTGTTTCAATCTTGGTATAAACCGTCTTGGTAAATTTAAGATGATGTTACATGCCGTTAGTCGAGGAAGTTGGAAAGAAATGGCACTTCAAATGGAAGACTCAAAATGGTATGGCCAAGTAGGCAGAAGATCAGTTGAATTACAGGAGATGGTAAGAGGTGTTCAGTCCTAAAGACGATGCAAAAGTCAAATGTATTCGCCTAAACACAGGCGAAGTTATTATGGGTTTCGTAAAACAGAAATCCGATGGTGATCAAATTATTGAAGAACCACAAATCATTTTGACAACAGCAGAATCAGGCAAGATGCAAGTTGACTTTGCGCCTTGGATTCCATATGCAAAAGACTGGACTTTTGTTATTTCAAAAGAACAGATACAGACCATATTTGAACCGAGGCCACAACTAGAAACTAATTATAAGAATGTTACAGGAAATAATGTAAGAGGTATGGTGAAAAAATGATAGACATGACAAATCAAATTCTAAAATCAGTTGTTGCTCATGCAGATGGCATGATTGCAAAACATAAAACAAATGCTTTAGTGCATTGTAAAAATTCAGTGGGTGTTGCCGAACATGGTGATCATCACGAAACAATCCAAAAAGAACTAGAAATGATTGCACATTATGAAGACATCAAAGATGTTGTTCGTAAACATTTCTCAGAATACACAGAAAAGTCCCTTCTAAACGAATAAGTCTTGTAGTATAATAACTACATGGATTTTTATACAAATGTTTGTCGCAGTCGTGACAAGATACTAGTACAAGGTTATGCAGGCGGTAAGAAACAAAAGATTGCAGTTTCTTACCGACCAAAGCATTTCATTCCCTCAAAGAAAGGTCAAACACCTTACAAATCTCTAGACGGCAGACCACTTGAAGTTGTAGAACTCAACTCAATGGGTGGTGCAAGAAAGTTCAGAGAGAAGTATGAAGGTGTAGAAGGCTTCGAGATACATGGTTATGACAGATATGTCTACACATATATCTCAGATAAGTTTCAAGGTGACATTCAGTGGGACTTCAACAAGGTCAAAATTGCTACACTTGATATTGAGTGTGAGTGCGAAGATGGTTTTCCAGAACCAATGCTTGCATCTGAAAAAGTAAATGCGATCTCAATCAAACCATTCAACAAAGAGACTATAGTATTCGGTATTGGTCCATGGGATCATGATCGTACAGATGTAATCTATGTCAACTGTAAGAATGAGTTTGATCTCTTACAAAAGTTTATCAAATATTGGCGAACAGAATGGTTCGATATCATCACAGGTTGGAATGTAAACAGTTTCGATATTACATATCTTTGTAATCGTATCGACAGACTCATGGGCGAGAATGAACATACAAAACTTTCGCCATGGGGTCAGTCAAATGTTAGAGAGTTTACAACACAGGGTTATCAAAAACAACAAGTCTTTGATCTTCTAGGTGTTAACATCATCGACTATCTAGAAATGTATCGTAAGAAAACATTTGTCAATCAAGAATCATATAAACTAGATCACATTGCACAGGTAGAACTTGGTAAAGGTAAACTAGACTATTCAGAATATGGTTCACTTCATACATTATATAAGCAAGACTATGCAAAGTTCCTAGAATATAATGTTCGTGATGTTGTTCTTGTCGAAGAACTTGATAACAAACTAGGATTTATGGAACTTGTTATGTCTCAGGCCTATACTGCAAAGTGTAACTACTCAGATACATTTGGCATGGTGAAGTATTGGGAAACTATCATCTATAACTTCTTAAAAGATCAAGGCATACAAACACCACCACAAAGACTCAAGACAGGTAACGATAAGAACAAACCTATTGCAGGTGCATATGTAAAAGAACCACTTGTTGGTGGTCACAATTGGGTCATGTCATTCGACTTGAACTCTCTATATCCACATATTATCATGCAGTATAATATTTCGCCTGAGAAACTTGTAAGAGGCAATCGACAAGATGTAAGTATCGATAGACTATTAAATAAACAATGTGATCTATCATATTGTAAACAAACAGACACATGTGTTGCACCAAATGGTGTTCTCTTCTCAAGAGATAAACAAGGAATGTTTCCTGAACTCATGGAAACTTTTTACGAAGAGCGTAAAGAGTGGAAGAAAAAGATGATTGAGTATCAGAAAGAGAAAGAGAAAACAAAAGATGTCAAAAGATTAAGAGAACTTGATACACTGATTAAGAGGGCATATAACAATCAACAAGTTCGTAAGATCGCCTTGAACTCAGCTTATGGTGCGATGGCGAATCAATACTTTGCCTTCTTTTCTATTGATCTTGCTGAGGCAATCACAATGTCTGGCCAGTTGATCATCAAATGGGCAGAGAAGACAGTAAATAATTATCTAAATGATCTTCTCAAAACAGAAGATGAAGATTATGTTGTTGCAATGGATACTGATTCAGTTTACATTACAATGGACAAATTTGTAAAACAAATCTTTCCCGAAGATACACCAAAAGAAAAGATTATCGACTTCTTATCAAAGGCAGAATCAAAGATCGAAGAGGCACTTGCAGAAGGTTTCAAAGACTTAGCAGATTACACTAATGCATTTCAACAGAAAATGGAAATGGGTCGAGAAGTCATTGCAGATCGTGGTATCTGGACTGCCAAGAAAAGATACATTCTCAATGTACATGATAACGAAGGCGTAAGACTCGCACAACCAAAACTAAAAATGATGGGCATTGAAACTGCAAAGTCTTCAACGCCTCAGTGGGTTCGTGACAAGTTATCAAAAGCACTTGAAGTTGTCATGAGAGGAACAGAACAAGAACTATGGAAGTTTGTTGAAACTGCAAGAAAAGATTTTCGTAATTTACCACCAGAAGAAGTTGCCTTTCCTCGTGGTTGTAAAGGTCTAATTCAATATCAATGCCCTACAAACATCTATTCAAAAGGTACACCGATTCATGTTCGAGGTTCTCTACTGTATAATCATTTGTTAAAATCCAAGAACCTCGACATGAGATATGAAATGATCAAGAATGGTGAGAAAGTTCATTTTGCATATCTCACCATGCCAAATCCAATCAACGAAAATGTCATATCATTTACTAGTGTTTTACCTAGAGAATTTGATCTACATAGATTCATAGACTATGATATGCAATTCGAAAAGTCATTTGTTGAACCATTGAAAGCGATAGTGCAACTAATCAACTGGAATGTTGAACCAGTCGCATCACTCGACTCTTTCTTTGGATAAATAGATGGCATGTATGACGAATTAAGTAAACGCATCGAGAAAGTCGAGTGCAGGTGCCTCGACTTAGAAAGAGATTCACACCCACCTATTGGTCTATGTGAGTTCGAAGGCTTCAAAGAGTTAGTTTCTAGAATAGATGCGATTGAGGTAAAGTTAGAACAATGTATGAATATAATGTTAAAATTGTCAAAGTCGTAGACGGCGACACCGTAGATGTAGATATCGATTTAGGATTCGGTATGACATATAAAAAACAAAGAGTAAGGATGTTAGGTATCGATACACCTGAGAGCCGTACTAGAGATTTAGTAGAGAAACAATTTGGTAAGGCATCAAAGAAACATCTGAAAAAATTATTAGAAATGTCAGAAAGAATAAGTCTTATCTCACATGACAAAGGGAAGTTTGGTAGAATACTAGGCGAACTCTATGGTCATTACAATGAAGGACATCCAGTTTATGGCGAGTCTTTCAATATCAATCAACAAATGATTGATGATCATCATGCAGTAGAATATGATGGTTCATCTAAAGAACTTATCGAACAAAAACATTTAGAGAATAGAAAAATTCTACAAGATAAAGGTGAAGTTGAAGTTCAAGGAGAATTAAAGCTGTGATGACTATAAGTTATCTAGATTGCTTTTACCTCATTTCAATTATTACCATTTTTGGTTTCATCATTCATATAGAAACCAACATCAAGATTCTCATGGAGATGATGAAAGAACATACTCGATGCGAATCAATCAAAGATATAAAAAAGTCACTTGAAGAATAGTATATCTTCTGATATACTGTTAGTTATATTATGAGAGGTGCATATGAAATTTATTGACGAATTAGTTAAAGCATCTGGCAATGAGTATGCAAATATAGTTGCAGATGGTGTGGCTGCAGGAGATGTCGATTCATTTGTAGATAGTGGATCATACATCTTCAATGCGCTACTTTCAGGTTCACTTTATGGTGGCCTTCCTTCAAACAAGATTACTGCAATCGCAGGTGAGTCAGCAACAGGTAAAACTTTCTTCGCATTAGGAATGTGTAAACAATTCTTAGAAGATAATCCTGAAGCTGCCGTAATCTATTTCGAATCTGAATCAGCGATCACAAAAGAAATGATCGAAGAAAGAGGAATCGATTCTAACAGAGTTGTTATCGTGCCTGTGGTAACAGTTCAAGAATTCAGACAACAGGCAATCAGTATCCTTGACAGATATTTGGAAACAGATGAGTCAGAAAGACCACCAATGATGTTCTGTTTAGATTCACTTGGTATGTTATCAACAACCAAAGAGATCGAAGACACAGCGGCAGGTAAAGAGACTCGTGATATGACCAGAGCTCAAGTTGTTAAAGGTGCCTTTAGAGTTCTAACACTGAAACTCGGTAGAGCAAAAGTTCCTATGATTGTTACTAATCATACTTACGATGTTATCGGGTCAATGTTCCCACAAAAAGAAATGGGTGGTGGTTCAGGACTTAAATATGCGGCTTCTTCTATCGTATATCTTTCGAAAAGAAAAGAAAAAGAGGGTAGTGAAGTTGTAGGAAATATTATACACTGTAAGAACGCTAAGAGTAGATTGACAGTTGAGAATAGAATGGTCGATGTCAAATTGACATACGATAAAGGTCTCGACAGATATTATGGTCTATTAGACCTTGCCCTTGCAAGTGGTGTTTTTGAAAAGGCATCTACAAGAGTTAAGTTACCAAATGGTAAAACAGAATTTGGTAAAACAATTAATAACAATCCAGAAAAATACTTCACCGATGAAGTTATGGAAAGACTAGAACTGGTAGTAAAAGATTATTTCAAATATGGAAACAAGACTAGAACAGACGATACTGAACAACCTGATACTGAGTGAAGAATACACTCGTAAGGTAATCCCTTTTCTCAGGTCAGAGTATTTCACCGACTCTTCGGAACAGTTGATCTTTAAGATCACTAAAGAGTATTTCGATAGATACACGAAGAATCCAACAGTTGAAGCACTTCTCATAACACTAGACAAGACAACAGATCAATCTGATAAAGTTGTTGAGTCTTCAAGACAACTGTTAGAGAACCTCCAAGCTGAAGAGTCCCCTTTTGAGTGGATAGTTGAAGAGACTGAACAATGGTGTAAAGATAGAGCAATCTATCTAGCAGTTATGTCGTCTATCGATGTTCTCGATAAGAAGTCTCAGAGATCAACAGGTGAAATACCAGACCTTCTCAAAGATGCATTGTCAGTATCTTTCGATACTCACATCGGTCATGATGTGCTTGAAGATGCTGATGATCGTTTTGAGTTCTACAATAAAGAAGAAGAAAAGATTCCGTTTGATCTAGAATATTTCAACAAGATCACCAAAGGTGGTCTACCAAACAAAACACTTAACATTTGTCTTGCAGGTACAGGTGTTGGTAAATCTATGTTCATGTGTCATCAAGCTTCATCTTGTTTACTCATGGGTAAGAATGTATTGTATCTCACTATGGAAATGAGTGAAGAAAAGATTGCAGAAAGAATTGATGCAAATGTTCTGAACATTCCAATCAAAGAGATTCCTGATCTATCAAAGAAACAATATACAACCAAGATCGATAGACTCAAGAACAAGACAACAGGTAAATTAATTGTCAAAGAATATCCAACTGCATCTGCTCATGTTGGCCATTTCAGACATCTATTACAAGAACTTGATATCAAGAAAGACTTTCAACCAGATATTATCTTCGTTGACTATCTAAACATTTGTGCATCATATCGTATCAGACCTGGTGCTGGTGCAAACTCTTACACACTAGTCAAGAGTATTGCAGAAGAACTTCGTGGTCTTGCCGTAGAGTTTGATGTGCCAATCGTAAGTGCAACACAAACTACAAGATCAGGATATGGTTCTACAGATATCGGTCTCGAAGATACTTCCGAGTCCTTTGGTCTGCCTGCAACTGCCGATCTCATGTTCGCCTTGATCACTTCAGATGAACTCGAAGACCTAGATCAGATGGTTGTTAAACAGTTAAAGAACAGATACAACGATCCAACAATCTTCAAACGATTCGTGATTGGTGTTGATAGAAGTAGAATGAAGTTCTATGATGTAGAACAAGAAGCACAAGAAGAATTAATCGACAGTGCTGAAGTAAACGATGATACACCGATCTTCGACAAAGGACAAAACAAAAAATACAGCGACTTTAAAATATAATGGAACCATTTGTACAAAAACAATACGATGAATATCAAGCTAACTATGTAGAGCAAGATGTTCTTTCAAAAGATGAACTTCGTGACCTGATCATCAAAGATTTATCGTATGTTTCAAAAATGGGTGTTGAAGAGTACACACTTTATCAGAAGTGGTTAGAAATTCAAATGAAATATCCAACTCAAGAAGTTTCTACATTGTTCGGCGTAGAACAACAACTTACAAATCCAGATCATGACAAGTTGATTACAGAATCAAAGAACAACATTTGGTTTCCAGAAGACCCAATGGACTTTGAGAAGTTAGAACCTGAACTTGTTTATACAGACAATATTAAGTCTACACAATCAGCAGGCACATTGATAGAGAAATGGAATTGTGTAAGAACTATGACTTCGACCATGAAGAACAGTTCAAACATTGGTCGTAATTTACATTATCTAGTTAGAGACAAAGTAACAGGCAAATATCTTGGTGTCATTTGTATTACAGGTGACTTCATTGATCTCACACCTAGAGACGAACACATTGGCTGGGAAAGAGAGTTCAAAACAAATAGTGGTAAACTCAACAATAGTGCCATCGGTTCAACGATTGTTCCCCTTCAGCCACTTGGTTTCAATTATACAGGTGGAAAACTACTGGCACTTCTATGTTTATCCGATGATATTCAACGCCAATGGAAAGAAAACTATGGCGATGTTTTGGTCTCAGTGACAACTACATCATTATATGGTAAAGCAAAGACAGGTGGTCTATCACAATACGATAGACTCAAACATTGGAAGAAATGTGGTTACAGTAAAGGTTCTTTATCATATGAACTTACAAAAGAAACAGAAAAGGAAATGTTGAAGTATGCCGAGAAACATTACAATGACAGATACTTTTTACTCTATGTTGCAAAGAGAGAAAATGGTCAAACACTTAAACGAGATCATCGTAATCGTATGCGACAATTCATTTATTCTAAACTCGATATCCCAAAAGACATAATTAAGAGTGATCATCAAAGAGGCATTTATTGGGCCAGTTTATATGATAACTCTAGAGAATTTTTAAGAGGCGAAATAGATGAAAGTAAACTTGTTAAATCTATCGATACAAGTACAGAGGCCTTATCAGAACTTTGGAAAGAAAGATACGCCAGAAAAAGAATCACCAATCTGGTCAACAATGACAGAACAAATCTCAACGAGACATTATTTTACGATGAACTATGTTTTCTAACATGGGATGAATGTAAAGAAAAATACTTATCAGAAGTAGGAAGATAATGTTAAATCTAATAACGGTATGTACAGATGTATATCCGATGTATTACGCCAGAAAGATACATAGAAGATTTAATGAAATGACCAATTTCGAAGTAAAGAATTGGTGCATCACTGATCGACCAGATCAAATTAAAGACTTAGCAGAACCAATAGAACCACCTTTCAAAGGCAGAGGGTGGTGGAATAAGATGAAAGTCTATGATTCATTCTATGAAGGCAACGCCTTATATCTAGACATAGATAATGTATTGATAAGAAACTTTGATGATGAAATAAATGTAGCCTTGTCAGCATTAGATGATGAGAAATGTAAAATCGCCTGTGTCAGTGATGCAATAGGATTTCATCATAATCATTTTAGTTCATCTATGATGGTACTCAAAAGTGGCAATATGCAAAAGATATGGGATGATTTTGAATTAGAAGTACAAGTAAGTTATGACAACTTTGAATACGAAGGTGGTGATCAGGTGTACACAGGTCATCGACTCAAAGAATGGATAAATGCAGGCTATACGATATATTGGATGGATGAATTTCATCGCAATCTCAAACTCAATCTAAAATATCACCTTGGTGAATATGTCGGTAAGGGTTGGAATCAAGGTGGTGCATGGAGTTTTAAAACAGTTTTACCGAATGATTGTAAGATCGTAGATTGTGGTGGTGAACCAAAACCTACAGAACTATTACACTTACCATACATTCAACGATGTTGGATGGAAGCATAACGGAGGGGTGCCAGAGCGGTCGAATGGACTGGTCTTGAAAACCAGCGTACTTAACGGTACCGTGGGTTCGAATCCCACCCCCTCCGCCACTACTAGGGGTTGACAATAGGTGCTATTTTTTAGTAGGATACAAGTATGGAAGATATTAGTAAAAACATCAAAAACGGTTTTTCAGGTGTTCGGGTTGATGGCAGCTCGAGAGTATTTGTAAATGTCGGAGATAATCCCGAATTAGTTGCACTCATGGTTGATAAGAATCCTGATTCTATGAATGAATCATGGGACAAATTTTGTGATGCGATTGGTGATTTTGACCCACGAGGTCGTGTAAATATCGAGTACATTTACATTGATGGCGTAGCAAAAGTTTTCCACTAAACGCTTGACAATAACACCCATTTTTTGATAGGATAACCATATGACAGAGAGTATTTTAGATAGAACAAAAGTAGTCATCTTCGATGTCGATGGTACTATTGCTGATTGTGAACATAGAAGAAAGTATGTTGACGGTACATTAGGATATACTGACTGGAAAAAGTTTAGAGCAGAGACAGAGTTTGATACACCTATCGTACATGTTTGTGATATTGCAAAAAGATTTATCAAGTCTGGTGATCATGTTGCTTTCTTCAGTGCAAGAAACGAATCAGAAAGAGAGATTACAGAACAACAAATTTCAAAATGGATTGGTGATGGTCACAAAGGTTTATTCTTAAGACCTAACGATTCATACGAACCTGACGAAGTGTTTAAGGCTAATCTTGCAGACAAGTTCGAAGAACTCGGTGGTAAGATTGATTTAGTATTTGATGATAGAAACAAAGTAGTCGATATGTGGAGAAACAGAGGTACTACAGTTGTTCAAGTCGCAGAAGGAGATTTTTAATATGATGGTAGAGATTGAAAGAACAAGCCCCTTAACAGGCAAAATAAATTATATGGTTGTTGAGACAACCCAAGCTCAGATTGATGAGTGGAATAATCCTAATAGGAAGAGATTGATACAAGATATCTTTCATGATCTATCAGAGGTCGAAAGGGAGTTTATCATGACTGGCTATACAGCTCAGGATTGGAAAGTTATGGAAGTGGAGTTTGAAAATGGTAACTAAATCAACAGAAGAATTATTAGAGATCATGAAAGAAATGAATAATATGATCTCAGGTTTAATGGAGAATCAAAAGCTTCAGCAGAAAAATCTAAATCTGTTACACGCTCAGATCAAAATTTTACGAGGAGAAAAAATTCCTGATAGTGAGTTAGATAAACTCATTAACAGTTAATCTTTACTCTCCTCGTAGTTCAACTGGATAGAACAACGGTCTTCTAAACCGTAGGTTGCAGGTTCGAGTCCTGCCGAGGAGGCCAAAATCCCCTTGCATAAATACAAGAATCATAGTATTATGGTAAGGCAATGAGAAATTTGAAAAGTACAGAAGTTATTGATATTATCAGTACGAAAGTTCAACTAAAAAAAGACCTTAGACTGGCAAAAAAGGAAGGCCGAGATCGTCAGGCAGAAATGATTTCTCTTAAAATTAATCAATTAGAAGAAAAACTTCACTCGTCCCCGCTATCAAAAAACTAAATAATAGTATAATCGGGAGTATTCATGGCAACTTGGAATCAAAAGAAAGCAGATTGTGAGGCTTTAATCGCAAAAAAACAAAAAATGGTAAAATTCTACGGAGATACATCTGACTCCGAGACATGGTCATTTACCATAGAAGGCGTACAGTTTGCATGGACTGGCACTGGCGGTGCAACTGCATATTGGAATGCATGGCGGGCTGCAAATCCAAGTTTAGATGGTACAGGGACAGATGCCGAAATATTATGGTACGAACATTGGGACGATTTTGTAAATGAAAGAGTTCAACAAGACGATACAGCTATGACTTGGTCTCAATTAGTAACAAATCAAAACGCTGAGATCACAGCACTCACAGATGGTTTACTCGCTGAATGTCAAGCACAAATTGATGCAGGCAATGGCGATGTCGACCCCGAAGCCTAGTTAGTCGCACTCCAATCTAGCATAAATAGTAACACCTAGCAAAAAATAAAGCTCGAAAGTGCTTGACTTTTTCTGTGGATTTGTTAGGCTGGACACAATGGCTATTAAGAACTTACATTTAGAACACTTAGAAGACGAGATCATTAACAATGGTATTGATGGCGGTCGTGCATCAATAAACTTCCTTAGAGAACTAAGGGATATGTTAAAGGGTCATGCGAAGAAAAGAGTCAACATGACTGTCAAATGGGATGGTGCGCCTGCTATATGGGCAGGAAAACATCCAGAAGATGGTCGTTTCTTTATTGCGAAGAAGTCTTTATTCAATAAAACACCATTGTTCTATACTTCAGAACAAGAAATCAAAGATGCATCTGAACTCTCAGGTGATCTCGAAACTAAATTCTTAGAATCATTCAAATATCTATCTAAGTTATCATGGGGCGATAAGATACTTCAAGGTGACTTAATGTTTACTGATACAGATAAAAAAACTGAAACTATCGGTAATCTAGAGTATGTAACATTTCAACCTAACACAATTAAATATGCCGCTGTTACAGGTTCGCCATTGGCTGGCGCCATCATGACTGCTAAACTAGGCATCGTATTTCACACTACTTATACTGGAACTTCCATTGAAGATTTGTCTGCCAGCTTTGGTGCAGATATCTCATCCTTGGGCGCCAACAAAGATGTTTGGATGGATGATGCATCATACAAAGATGTCCAAGGTAATGCATCAATGTTAGCAAAAGAGGCAGTCAGTCTATCCACTCATTTATCAAATGTAGGTAAAGAGTTTAGAAACATAAAGAAAAACGATCTAAGAAACTTCCAGAAAATCAATAAAATGTTTGCAGATAAAGGTGCCGTTGGTGCTTCGTACAAAACATATGCAAATGCTCAGATCAGAGCAGGTAAGTTCAACCCAACTTATGAAGGTTTTCTTAAACATGTCGACAAATACTTTGAAACAAAAGTAATCGCCAAAGTTAAAATGGAAAAAACAAAACAAATTAAAAGAGAGATCAAAGAACAATCTATCTCAGAGTTAAGAAGATTAAAAAGATTGATCATTGCACTTACAAACTTTCAAAAAGAATTGATTGGTGCTAAAAAGATTATCATTGATTCTCTCAACAGAGTAAAAGCAATTGGTACTTTTGTTAAGACAAGTACAGGATATAAAGTTGTAAATCCTGAGGGTTATGTTGCAATCGACCAAGAAGGTAAAGCAGTAAAACTTGTAGACAGAATGGAGTTCAGTCTCAACAACTTTACAGTTGCTAAAAATTGGGATAAATAGTAGTATGCAAACTTTTAGATATTTTATACAAGAAGCAGGTGGTGCCAAGGCAGGTAAACTTGAGATCACCAAAACAGATGTCAAGAATGCCAGAAAGTATGCAGAGTTAGAAATGCAAAAGAATGGCAGAGAATTAGATGTAGAAGTACCAGACTTTGATAAGAATTATATCTTCGCTCAAAGACTTGCAAAAATGGGTTCTACAAAAAGAAAAGATATGCCTGTAATCAACAACAAAGATGTTAGATTATTGCAGAAGAGATTACAAGCAGGTGCAATTGATGTCAGTAAACCATTTGCACAGAATGATGTTGTCGATGATCCATATCCACAAGGATTGTCAGGAGATCAGGCAAAACAATGGGTATCTGGCGGTCTTGCAAAGAATGATGGTGATCCGAAAGACGATATAGTAAATGTCAAACTAAAATCAGTTGCAGTAGGTAAACTAGTACCCATACAAGAACAAATATATTTTGATAAATCAATTAGAAATGTATCAGAGTTTGGTGCCAAAGGTACTAAAGACTTTGCAAAGTCAAAGAATAATTTTTACATTGTATCAAAAGATAATAGAATTATAGATGGTCACCACAGATTTTTATCTGCTGTATTAGTTGACCCAAGAATTAATGTAACATGTTTAGAGATTGATCTACCAATCAACGAATTGTTACCAATGACACTTGCATATAGTGATGCAATAGGAAATGTGAGAAATAGATGAAGAAAGTTACATTTACATTTGGAAGATTTAACCCGCCTACAACAGGTCATGCACTTCTAGTCAAGAAGTTAAAAGGTCTTGGTAGAGGTGGTGATGTTCTACTATTCTCTTCACATTCTAGAGACAACATAAAGAATCCATTGCCACATAAAGTCAAAGTAAAATATCTTCGTAAGTTCTTCGGTAAGATAGTAGTAGATGCAAATGTAAGAACTGTATTTGAGATCGCCAATGAATTACATAAGAGAAATTATACACATGTAAATATGGTCGTAGGTTCAGATAGAGTAAAAGAGTTCGAGAACTTACTCAAGAAATACAATGGTGTCAAAGCAAGACATGGTTTCTACAAGTTCGAAGAGATCAATATCTTATCAGCAGGTGAGCGTGATCCAGATGCAGACGATGTCACAGGCATGAGTGCATCAAAGATGAGAGCCTTTGCAGAGAAAGGTGACTTTGATTCATTCAAACAAGGCGTACCATCAAGAAACGCCAGAGATGCAGAGTCATTATACAACGATATCAGAAAAGGTATGGGTATCGTAGAAGAGAGACTACCTGATTATATGATACAAGACCTTATTACAGAAGGTGTATATGATCCAGGTATTTTCAAAGCAGTATTCTTAATGGGTGGTCCAGGTTCTGGTAAATCTACAGTTGTAGATGAACTCGCACTTAAAAATCTTGGTTTAAAAATGGTCAATACAGATAGAGCATTTGAGATCGGCCTCAAGAAAGCAGGATTATCATTAGACTTAAGAAATAAATCAGACGATGAGTACGCTCATATTCGAAAGAAAGCAAAAGATATAACTGCAAGAGGTATGGAAGGATATATCAATGGTCGTCTAGGTCTGATATTTGATACTACAGCCGCAAACAAGAAAAAGATTATTCAGTATAAAGAAATGTTAGATAAGTTAGGTTATGAATACAAAATGGTATTCGTAAACACATCATTAGAAACTGCATTAGAAAGAAACAGAGCAAGACCAAGAAAACTTCGTGATGACATAGTATCAAACGATTGGCATAATGTACAGAAAAATATGTCAGAGTTCAAGAGAGCATTTAAAAAAGATTTCATAGAAATTAGAAACGATGATACTTTTCAAGCGTTAAAGAAAAAGGCAGGTAAACTATATTCTAAGATGTTAACTTGGACATCACAATTTCCTGGCAATGCTAAAGCCCAAACATGGAGAGAAACAGAGTTGCTAAAGAAGAAAGCAACATAAATAGTAACATGGATAGATTATCACAACTCAGAGAAAAAATTAGAAGAGTCGCTCAAGATAAAGATGTCGATGACAAGAAAGGTACTCAACCTAAGAAGTACTATTCAGGTGTAGACAAAAAGAAGAAGAGCGCCAGAGATGCACACTTCAAGAAAGGTGCAAAGATGGATGATGATAATCCAAATGCATACAAGTATGCTCCTGGTGATCTAGACAAAGACGGCAAACCTAAGAAAACTAAAGTATCTAAACACACTAAGAAATATCAACAGATGTTTGGTGAAGAACTAAAGAGGGGTGATAGAGCTCATATTCAAAAAGCAGTCATGACAATTGACAAACTTGAAGATAGACTTATCCGTATGAGAGGTGCAAAGGGGACAAGAATTGCACAAACAAAATTGCAACAGGCAAGATTTGCTCTAGAAGATATCTTAGAAGACCCTTTAAACGAAGAAGACAATCTACCTGATATTGAAGACTTGAACATACCAGAGTTAGATGAGGGTAAACTTGTTGCACCTTTTAGTCAAATTCTTGATGCTATCGCAAATAGATTTAAGAAAGAAGCAGGTAAAAGATATCAAAGCAATCCAGAAAAAGGTCTAGCATTTATCAATAAAATTGGGTCATCGTTTGGTGCAAAAGCAACTGATAAAAAACAAATGAAGAACTATTTGTTCTTAAAAATGGATTTAGATCCAGAAGAGTTAGAAGAAAAGGCACCAAATACTGCCGATGCAATGAAGAGATACAAATCAGGCAAGGCAGGATTTACAGACAAGGCACATCTAAAAGCAAAAGGTCTAATACCAAGAGCAGATGGCACTAAAAAGAAATCGCCTAAGTACGAAGAGATAGAAGAGAACAAGAAACTTAAACAGAAATTAAGTAAGATCAAAGGTCTAACAAAAGATCAGTTACAGATGTTATTGGCAATGCCACCTGTAACATTACAGACAGTCATCAATCAACTATCTACACTTATGATGAGTGAGAAGTTAGGTAAAGATGCCGATGCAGGTGATTACATTGATGATTTTAGAAAGTCAGATGCGCCTCAGTTTAAGGGTAAGTCAGATAAAAAGATTAGAGATATGGCCATAGCAGCTTATCTTGATTCAAAGGAGAAAAAATGAAAGAGAAAGTTTACGAATATGGTACAGACGAGGCCAGAAAGAACTTAGAGATGCAAACACCTGGTCAACAAGTAGATCAGTTCATGAAGAAAGACTCTAAAGTTAAGAAAGAAAATGCTAAGAAACATTTTAGTCAAGTATTTGGTAATCCACTCAAAGGTTTTCCATACAATGAAGAGTTTATGGTCAAAGAAGTTGTAACAGAAGAAG
>MDTE01117238.1_pt1 | contig 22212 bp, 17 predicted proteins | sample 811231 | NCBI WGS metagenome assembly MDTE01 (sample SAMN05326651, study PRJNA326480) | marine metagenome | isolation source: seawater | place: Indian Ocean: Red Sea | collected 2010 | reverse complement strand
CCACAAATCGCCCGAACGGGATTCAAAACTCATCTTGAAGGGGTTTCGAAAACCAAAGGCCCAAATTTCAGGGCGAGCGCCCTCTGTATGGACAAAAGGATTGTCTGGAGGGATGCCATAAGCCAGAGGGGGCGTGACCTGGTCCACATCAATCCTGAGAACCGAAGCCAATAAATCCGAAAGATCCTGCCCGGTTGCAAGCCCGTCAGGGGGAACCGGCCCGCTTCCATCACCCGTGCTGATATAAAGCATCCCATCGGGACCAAATCGCAAACACCCTCCGTTGTGCCCTCCCCCTTTCCAGGTCAATAGGATTTCCTCACTTTCCATCAGTAATCGGGGTGAGTCTGAGAGATCCACCTTGAATCTGGAGAGGCGGGTTCCATCCTCGGCACCTCCACCCATGACATAGCAAACAAAGACTTGGTGGTTTTCTTCAAATCGGGGATGAAAGGCCAGGCCATAGGCCTCAGCAACGCCCGGGGTCGTTTCCTTGAGTCGAACGACCGAATGCAGGGTGGGTTCCGCATTGTGAGCTTGAAAGGCGTGGATGGCACCTCGCAACTCCACCACCCACATCCATCCGCCCTTGCCAGGCATGGCAACGCATTCTACCGGCTGGTCAAACTTCAATGAAGGAAAGATGCGCTCAAGCTGGTAAGCCGGCATGGCATCGGGTCTGCCTTGGATCCGGGATTGACTCCAGCGAAGAGTAACCGAATCAGCCGCATCTATGCGCGGTACAAAACCCTTTCCGAACCACAAGCCAAAGCACAAAGCACAGCGCAGAATGTTCCTGAGAACAGATGGCTTGATCAGCACTTTGAGCATGCTCGTAATGTAGGCAGGGCCAGGCTCCATGGCAATCCCATTGAAGGAGATAAACTTCTCATTGCTTACAGGTTGCACGGAGTTTTACCACGTGATACATCAAGGCTGGTTGGCGTTGAAGTAAGCATGATCACCCATTGGAATACGGTCGACTTGTGGATGGGCATTTCGGCGCTGCAGATCGCACGCTACGGAATCATGGCCCTGATCGCTTGGTCTCTGGCTTATGGCCTGTTTGCCTCCAGATGGTTTCACCGGAAAATCATTCAGCGCTGGCCCGATCGTTGGGACGTGCTCCGGGAGATCGGTTACAGCCTGTCCAGCGCATGCATCTTTGGGCTCGTTGGAGCCCTGACCCTGCAGGCCGCGAGCCAGGGATGGATGCGGATGTATTTTGACCTCACCCAATACAGCTGGAGCTGGTTCATCACCAGTATTCTGCTCACGATCCTGCTGCACGATACCTATTTTTATTGGACGCACCGTTGGATGCACCGACCGGGCATTTTCAAATGGATGCATCGTATTCATCACCAATCCAAGAATCCCAGTCCATGGGCTGCCTTTGCCTTCAGCCCATGGGAGGCTTTGGTTCAGGCAGGGATTTTTCCACTCACCGCTGCACTCATGCCAATTCATCCGCTTGCCTTTGGTGCCTTCATGAGCTGGCAGCTACTCAACAACATCCTTGGGCATGCCGGCTTTGAAATTTATCCCAACTGGCTCGTCAAAAGCCCGTTCCGATGGGTTTTCAACACACCCACCAACCATGTCATGCACCATGAAAAACCTCATGGTAATTATGGTATTTATTTCAACTTTTGGGATCGCTGGATGGGGACCAATCACAAGGATTATGACTATCGACTGGAGGAAGTGACCCAGAGACACCAAAAAGCATGAGAGACTGTCACATGCCCGGGTAAGGAGCCCCCTGTTGTTTTGGCCTCAGTCAACCCCTGAGGCAGGGGGTCCCTGCACCGGGTTTGAAATCAGGGACGCCTGGAGAAGTGACTTGGAATAGTGCATGGGTTCCCCGCGAAAAACCACCAGACAATCCTCGCAGCACAGGCGAACCAACAAGCCCTGATGATTGTAATCAAGCGGTTGACCAAAGGCATCCAGGGGCTTGCCGTCCACGAGGCATATCTGAAGCGGGTATTGCTCTTTTTGCTGACGCAAGGCCTCATCGTAAGCGTGGTTCACGGCAGGTATCACACGCTCGGCCGGCTCGCGGTCTCCACGCCATCCTCCACCACCCCTACCTCGCCCCTGCCATGAGCGGCCTCGTTGCTCCCACTCCTGACGCACAAAAAGGAAGGCTATCACCAGGCAAGCCGTTCCATAGAGGAGCACCCTGCCCACGATGGCCCAGATCCAACCGAGGACGCGACGCAACGACATGCTACACCTCCTTGACGGTGCCCCAATGGACATCCAGACGTTTGGTCAAAAACAGACGGACGGCCCGCACAAGGGCCTTCGTCTCCTTGGCCTGTCCAGCAGCCACTACGTCCTTGAGGGTCATTTTTGGCGTAATAGCAAAGGATTCCTGAGCAATGATGGGGCCTTCATCCAGGTGCATGTTGACAAAATGAGCCGTCACCCCGGCCACCTTGACTCCGTGTTCATAGGCTTGGCGATAGGCATTGGGCCCGGGAAAGCTTGGCAATAGCGAAGGGTGGATGTTGATGATCCGATTTTTGAAATGCCAGACAAAGGTCGGAGAGAGAATTTTCATGAACCGCGCCAGCACAATGAAATCGACCTGGTAGGACTCCATCCACTCCAGAGCCTTTTTTTCCGCCTGTTGGCGCTGGCTCCAATCCACATGACGAAAGGGCACCTGATGCTTGCGGGCAATCTTCTGAAGCGATTTGTGGTTGGAAATCATCACTACGGGGTCTGCTTTGAGCGTGCGCTTGGCAACCGCCTCAAGTAATCCCTCGGGGGCATGGGGCTCAAGGGAGGCAAAAAGGGCCATGCGCTGACGGCCGTGGGATGGGTTGAAGTTCACCTTGATTTCCATCCCCAGGGCATTGGCTAGATCCTTGAGATCGGCCTGGATCCACTTGGGATTCCATCGGCTGGCAGGCCAGGACGCCTGAAGGGTCATGCTGAATTGCCCTCGAGTCACCTGCTCTTCCAGGGCGAGGATGTTGGCACCCTGGACAAACAGACAATGGGTTACCTTCGCAACCACACCACTTTTGTCTCGGCCAATCACCGTGATGGTTCCCACTCTCAATGAAGACATAATAGATGATTTGAGCCTGCAAAACCAATGCATGGCAAGTTCTTTGCTCGAAGAAGGGCCTGCTAAAAATCAATTCTTTTGACCTGCATCGCAACTTTTTCTATGTTCCGGCGTTTGTAGGGGCATAAAGAACTCCATGGCTGCGCCATTTTTATCGATAAAAACCATCCTCCAAGAGGCGGAATTGGTCTCTCAGGATCAGTTCGAGACTTGGACACAGCAATGGAGAACTGCCGTTGAAGGGGGCTCAGAGGATACCATGCTGGAATTTTTCTCCCGCGAGAAAGGTGTCACCGATGAGCAATTCCTCAAGCAGCTCGCCGATGCCCTGAAGTGGCCCTTTGTGGATCTTCAAAGCCTAAGCATCGCTTCCGAAATCCGGTCACGTATTTCGACCAAAGTCGCTTTCCAATATGGCATCATGCCTGCCTTCGAGGAAGATGGCGTGCTGCTGATTGCCGTCAGCAACCCCTTCACCGCCGGTATGCTCAATGCGGTTCAATACGAGGCATCAGGCCCTGTTCGCTATGGTCTGGCAACGGCGGTAGAAATCGACAAGGCTCTCAAAAAATATTACGGAGTCGGCGCGGAGACCCTGGATGAACTGGAAGAGGATGAGCCCATCGAGCTTGTCGTCAGCGAAGACAAGGAAATTACCGAGGGGGATCAGGAAGCCAGTGTGATCAAGTTCATGAACCAGATCATCTGGGAAGCCTTTCAGGATCGCGCCACAGACATCCATTTTGAGCCGGCCGAGGATGAGTTGCGCATTCGTTATCGAGTCGACGGCATCCTCCATCAGGCACCCATGCCCCCACAGCTCAAACGCTTTCAATCGGCCCTCATCTCCCGTGTCAAGGTCATGTCTGGTATGGACATCGCCGAGAAACGTTTACCGCAGGATGGACGCATCAACGTTCGCATCAAGGGTGAAGAAATCGATATCCGTGTGTCCACCGTCCCAACGGTCTATGGCGAAAGCGTCAGTCTGCGATTGCTGACTCGCGGTAAAATTTTTCTCAGCCTTGATAAACTGGGCTTTGACCCTGCTCATGAGGCCGTCCTCCGCGAATTGATCGTCAAGCCTCACGGGATCGTTTTGGTCACTGGGCCCACCGGCTCCGGAAAATCCACCTCCCTTTATGCCTTTCTGAGCACCATCAACTCGGTCACCAAACGGATCATTACCATTGAGGATCCGGTGGAATACGAGCTCAAGGGGATCAATCAAATTCCGGTGAAATCGGATATCGGCCTGACCTTTGCCATGGGTTTGCGTCACATCCTCCGACAAGATCCCAACGTGGTCATGGTTGGGGAAATCCGTGACCTGGAAACAGCTGAAATTGCCATACGCGCTGCCCTGACGGGGCATTTGGTTTTCAGCACTCTCCATACAAATGATGCGCCCAGCGCCTTTACCCGATTGATTGATATGGGGATCGAGCCGTTTCTGGTCGCTTCCTCGGTGGAGGCAGTCATGGCCCAGCGCCTTGTGCGTACCATTTGCAAGCATTGCAAAACCGAGCAAAAGGTCGACGAAGACTATTTGAGGAAAATCGGTTTTCCGGAGGAAGATATCGGTCACACGACCTTCTATTACGGCGCAGGTTGCGAAGTGTGCCACCAGTTGGGTTATCAAGGCCGACTGGCCATCTATGAGCTGCTCGTGCTTACCGAGTCGCTGAGGCCACTGATCCTGAATCGATCCGCCGCATCGACCATTGCCCAGAAGGCCATGGAACAGGGCATGCGGACCCTCCGAATGGATGGTTGGGAAAAAGTCAAAAACGGCATCACGACCATCGAAGAGGTGCTTCGAGTGACTCAGTCCGAGGAACACATGGAATTGCTTGCAGATTGAGTTTGAACCATGGCCACAGGCAAAAAGAAAAAGAAGCCAAAGCTGCAGAAATGGAATGACTGCAATCTCATTCAATTTCGAGAAAGCGAGGCACGCCTGTGGCACTTTGCCGTTTCTGAAAAACAGGTGACGCAAAAATCCCAGCTCACACACTCGGAATCCACTCCCCTTCCCCAGGCGCAGGTCGAACAAGCTTGGCGCCAATTCTTCAAGAAACGACTGAACCTCTCGTGGATTCCATCCGAGCACCTTTATTTGCGCGTCATTGACATGCCCGCGTGCGAGGACAGGGAGGAAACGAGGCAGATGCTCGAATTCCAACTGGAAAAAATCAGTCCTGTCCCTGTCCATCAAATTGTCTGGTCTTTCCAAAATCTGCCCTGCCCTGACCCTGAGCAGCAGAGCTTGCTGCTCGTATTGGCCGAACGCAGTGCCGTCGATGGCGTCCTGAGCCAATTGGAAAGCATCGGTTACCAGACCGATCAAATCACTTTCTCCGGACTGCAGGGTTTGGTGGGCTTTGAGCCCCCATCCGACTGCGTCCGTATTTCCTGGGAACCGAGGGATGAACATTCTGCGGATTGTCTCATTTCCTGGCACATCGATGGATGGACCAAGGATGCGGGCCTGATGCATGTCCCAATGGACGAACGAGGCGCTCAGGCACTGGTCAATCATCTGAACAACGCAGCGTGGTCCGGAGAGTTAGAGGGCTGGCTCAAGCAGGCACCTGAGGTCAGGTTTGAAGGCCCTGAAGAAGAGCCCGGCTCGTGGATCGAGGCCGCCAAGAAATGGTCCAGCCTCGGCGTCGAACATGAGGATGCCCCACATTCCGAAGTCCGGGCCCATGAATGCGCCGAACGATCGGTACGCGGAAAGTCGACGGTGAACCTCATGCCGGAGGACGTTCATCGTGGATATCGTCAGAGCTATGTGGACGGTCTTTGGTGGAGCAGCCTCAAAGGGGTTGGGCTTATTTACATTTTTGCCGTTGGCATCTACTTCGCTGCCATGGAGTGGAGGAAAACCGAAAACCTGGACCTGCAGGTTGCCATGAGGAGCCGCGCCAACGCCTTTACCAACACCATGGCACTACAGGCAAAAGTCAACATCCTCCAGGAGCAGGTGGATTTGAAATACTCAGCCCTGGATTCACTGAGAATGATTTCGGAGCTCATGCCCGATGGGATGTCCCTCCTTTCGTTCAATTTTCGCCAAGGTAAGATTGTCACCTTGCGGGGCAATATACCTACCGACCAGACCGCAAAAGTGACCGATTATCACGAATCGCTGATCGGGGCCCAGGTCGATGGGAAGCCTCTTTTTGAAAGTGTCAGCGATCCGACCATCAGTGCTACCGGAACATCGCGCCGCAACCCTGTGCAAAGCTCCACCTGGAGTTTCAACTGCGAGCTCAGACGCTCAGGATTTGAATAATGCAGTCCTTTTTTGACAGTTTATCGAGTTCGGAAAGACGCCTGGTAGTGGGTGTAGGTTTCATCATCTTTCTCATTCTCAACATGGTGTTTGTCTGGCCAAGGTTCAAGGATTGGGGAGAACTGGGCAACCGGATGGATCAGGCAAAGCAAAAGATCGCCGGCTACAATCGGCTGATCAATCGGGCCACCGAATTCAAGGGTAAGCTGATTGAATTGGAGGGCATTGGCTCCAATGTTCCCAGTGAATCCCAAGCCAACGAATTGATCCGAATGATTCAGGACCAGGCACGCAAGAGTCAATTACCAACACCCAACATCAGTCCTGTGCGACTTTCCAATGAGCGCAGTACCAATAATGTCTTCTTTGATCAGAAGGCCTACCGACTCACCGTCACTACGGAGGATATGAACCTGGTCGACTTTCTGGTGTCCATTGGCAGTGGCGATTCCATGATTCGAGTCCACGATCTGGATCTCAAACCCAAGCCCCCTCAAAATTCTCAATTGATTTGCAACATGACCCTGGTGGCCAATTATCAAAAGCAACCATCAGAAGAATAAGGTGTTTCAAATGTTAGACATCGAAAAAACATTTCCTGACAATCATCCCACATCCAGCTCAAGTCACTTCCATGACCACCCTCAGCCGACCTTGCCGTCCATCCATGCAGCCATGAATCCTACCATCTCATCACTCAAACCGAAACACCGACTGGGCATGCAAAGCGCCTGTTTGGCATGGACCATTCTGGCTCTCATGGGGAGTTTCACCCTTTCGATACAGGCTCAAACGCCTCAGGAACTGGATGCGCAATTCCAAGCTCTGGTGCAGCGCGCCATGGCGGGCTCACAAGCAGAGGCAGCATCATTCCGCCCCCTGGCTGAGTCATTGGAGAATACTGATGAGATATCAGAGGTGAATGACCAGGACTCCGCAGCTCCGGATACGGCAACCCAACCAAACCCTTCCAACACTACCCAAACGACGCCGGCGCTGAGTGGACCTCGCCCCTTGTCTACCCTTTCCTCCACCAACCGCGCCATCAATCTGCCCTCTCTGAGTCGAAGCAGTTCCACCAACGCTTCGCCTGCAGCGGGAAGCTCGAACTTGAGCAATGATCCGGCGGCCTTGCCAAGCAACACAGTCAGCGGGAACGACGATGCAGGCAACAACACCATCGCAAGCCCCGGCTCTCAGAACGGGATTCCGGATGTGGCAGGTCTTCTGGCAGCAGCGGCAGGGGGTGTGGATGCAGCTGCTGAAGGAGAGGAAGCCGAAGACAACCTGCATTCCTTTAATTTTCCAGCCATGCCGTTTGAACCCATTTTCTCCATTTACAGTGAACTCACTGGAAAAATGGTGCTTTACTCGCCAGAGCTGACGGGAACGGTCAATCTCGTCACCGCTGCCGGGCTTGAACTGACCACCGAAGAAGCCGTTGAAGCAATCACGACCAGTTTGGCGCTGGCCAACGTCGTTCTGGTCCCCATGGGTGAAAAATTTGTCAAGGCCGTCCCCAAGGAAGAGGCCATCCAGCATGCACCAGAAATGACTCCGGAAAATGAAGCTGATATCCCGCAGTCAGGTGTTTTTCTGACCCGAACCGTCCGCCTGAGTTCATCAACCCCTTCGGAGGTCGCTGAAATCTTGCGTCCCATGAGTGCCAATCCCGATGGCATGATCGCCATTGATTCGACGCAAATCCTCATTCTGCATGATTATGCCGTCAATATCCGTCAGATGCTCGATGTCATCCAGAAAATCGATATTGAACCCGAACTGGACTATTCGCTGGAGGTCATTCCCATCAAATACAGCAAGGTCACTGATCTTTACGGCACCATGAATGCGCTCATCAGTGGTGGGGGTGCCGCTACAGGTGCCGGGATGGCGGGCGGTGTCAACGGTGGTTCCATGGGCATGGGAGGTATGGGCATGGGAGGTATGGGCATGGGAAGCATGGGTATGGGTGGCATGGGAAGCATGGGCATGGGAGGCATGGGCCGATCCTCCATGGGAGGCTTTGGCCGATCCTCCATGGGAGGCATGGGTCGATCCTCCATGTATGGAGGCGGTTACCGACCCTTTCAAAGATCAGCACCCGTGACAGTGAGGAGCGGCAGCTCAGGGAGCAAGGCATCGGTGAGCAGCAATCGAAGCAGCTTTCAGGATCGACTCAGGCAGGTGATCGACAAGGCGGCCGATGGGGAAGAAGAAATCGAATTGCTCGCCAATGCGCGCATCGTGCCTGACGAGCGTTCCAATTCTCTTCTTATCTTCGCCAACAAACAAGATCTCACCATGATCACCAACATGGTCTCCAAGGTCGATGTGTTGCTGGCCCAGGTCCTCATCGAGGCCGTTGTCCTGGAAGTCGAGATCGGGGACGATCAAAGCACGGGTGTTAAAGTGACTCAAAGCAGCGGTGCGGGTGATCGTTGGCAATATGGAGGAGCCATTCCCCAGACGGCTGCCGATGGCTCCGCTATCACCGAAGCCCCCAATACGATGGGTAGCGTTGGCTTCAACTACCTCATGAAATACACCTCTGGTGGAGATACTCTCTCCATGGCCATTGACGCCATTGCCACGGAATCCACCACTCAAGTGGTGCAACGGCCCCGCATTCAAACCTCACACGGTATTCCAGGCTTCTTCACTTTGGCGGATCAAATTCCCTATGTTTCTGGAGGCTCCTTTGGGGGATTTTCAAACTTTGCACAATCCTTCGTGCAATTCATTCAAGTGGGTCTGCAGCTTTCAGTACAGCCTTTCATCACCCCGGAAGGTTACATCGTGATGGAAATCATGCAGAACATTGATATCGACAAGGGTTTGGTCGAAGTCAGCACCGGAGACAATCGTCAATCCGCACCAAGGGTCAACCAGCGCTCTGCCTCCTCCACTCTGACCGTACGGGACGGTGATACCATCATGCTGGGTGGGTTCATCAAACAGTCGCAGGAAAACGGCAATTCCGGGGTTCCATTGCTGAAGGACATCCCTGTCCTGGGCAACCTGTTCAAATCGAAATCAAGAAAGAACACTTCAACTGAATTGATCATTTTGTTGCGAGCAACCGTCCTGGAAACTCCCGAAGAAGCAGCCATGATGGCTCGCCAGGAGAAGCAGTCCTTACCTGGCATCAGGGACCTTGAGCAAACCTTGGGCGAAGAAACACAAAAACGCTCGGAAAAGCTTCTGCGCTCCAGAAAATAGGGTATGGGCCATGGGGTCCTTCGGAAGTAAGGGTCGTTTTTAAAATAAACACCCTGCCGAACCACCAAGCACTCCATGCGAGATGGTTTTCTTCATCAACAGCCTCTGGATGGCGTTCACGACACTGGGCATACCGATCATCGCCTCCAGGAGAATAGGACCCCTTGTTTTGAGTTCGCATGAAGCGGCCCATGAATTGGGAATCGCAGCAGGAGTCATCGGATGTGCTTTCAACCTCTGGATGCTACGTCGAGGGCGCCACAAACCGACTCAAAGGATGGCATGCAAGGGCTGGATGGGACTGCATGTCGTACTCATATTGGCTTACACCGCCGCTCTCAAAAGCTGGATTCCTCTAGGCTAAGGAGGGCATTCGAAGCGTTCCAGCATGACCGCCCCTGTCTGCTGGCACTAGCGCCTTGATTCCAGAAAGGCCAGCAGATCGGCAAGTTGCCCGAGAGTGAGCAGGTCCCCCAACCCAGAAGGCATCAAGGAAACCTGGGAAGGCAACAGAGCGTGGATGTCTTTTTCTTCGATGAGAAGTTCGGACTGCGGACCCGTCATCAGGCGAACAAGACCTTTGTTTTCCTGCTGCATCACGCCACTGACGGTTTCCCCATCCACCAGTTCAATGTGAACAGGCTCATAACTGCGAACAAAACTGGCATTGGGATAGAGAATGGATTCGAGGAGGTCACGACGATCTCGAACCGCACCAATTTTGGAAAGGTCCGGGCCTGCATGCCCTCCCACATAACCGATTTGATGGCATTTTGAACAAGCCGCTTCCTCAGCCTTGAAAACTGCCTGCCCTCTGCGCACATCTCCTCCCGGTAACTTCGCCAAAACGCTTTCCAGATGTTTTCTTTGACCTTCCAGATCCATCTGACGCATCTGTATCCAAAGGCGAGCCTGTTCTCGAATGGTATCGGGAAATTGCTCCACTGCCCGGAGCAGGACGTTGACTCTGAGTGATCCAGCTGAAGGAGTCTTTGCCAAAACACGAAGAAGCCCCTCCCCCAAAGCTGGCTCCTGAGCTCCGTTAAACCATTGAACCATGCGATTCAAATCCAAGGGTCCTGCTTCCACCATGGCATCGAGTAGCGATGGAAGGGAATCCTCCTGGAGTTGGGATTGTTGCCAAATATCCATCACCCGATCCTGGGCCCCTTCTTGCTCGGAATACAGGTATTGCTCGACAAGCCAGCGCATGTCCACATTTGCCAGCGGCAAGGAATCCGAAAGATTGCATTGGAGAAGCTTCAGCCTGTTCTCAGGTGATGCAGGATTCTTTGAGGCCATCTGACGCAACACCTGTTGCAGCTCTGGGAAGGAGGACGCATCAAGCTTCCAATCGATTATCCAATCCAGAATCATGGATTGTTTCCACTCCGGGAGCTCGGAGCGCGCAAGAAACCGCGATACCACACCCACCCAGGCATGCGGCATTTTTCGAAGTTTTCCCGGGGCCATGGTATCGAGAATCGAGACCATCAACCGATGAGAATGTTCCTGATCTTCTTCCAGCCATTCGCCGAGCAACACTTGAATGGATGGGTGAGTAACCAGTGGTTTGCATAGCTCCAGCAGTGCCAGTAAGGACTGCCCTTCGGGATCCTGGGATGAGCTCATGGCACTTCGCTTTTTGCGCATGACTGCCGCCAGAGTTTCTCCCCATTCCGGATGAAAACCCGAAATCCACAGGGCGGCATCGCGCAGCGTGGATGCTTCTGCAAACAAAGACTCACCCACCAAAGCAGCGACTTGTTCCGAATCATTGAGCTGACTCAGAGCCAGCAGGGCGATTCTTTTCGCCTGAGGCTTGTCCGAGGAAGTCACGACATCGACGAGGGTTTCCGAATCGGCATCGAGTTGCACAAGAGCCTGAACGACCGCATGTTCCAAAGCTCGGCTCTGCATGGAAGGCGCGCTCTCAAGAAGAGGTTCGATGGCCTCAGCGACCTTCATCCTGCCCAGGGCCTCCGCCGCTCGGCGTCTGACCTTGGGATCGGCATGCCGCAAACAATCCATGACTGCTTCCGATGCCCGTGCGTCATGATGGATACCAATGGCGTGCAAGGCGGTGCATACCAAACTTGCTTCGGAGCTCTTCAGGACGCTTCGGAGGGCCTGAAGGGTCTCAGTGGAATGCATGCGGCACAAAGTCCAAACAATCTGCTGCCTGAGCTTGGAGGAAACATTGTCCAGTTGAAGGCGCTGCAAAAGCCTGGGAAGCACGGGATGTCCCTGACGAACCAGCTTTTGCATGGCTTTTTCCCGCACCCGATGCCTCTCATCGATGAGAAGATCGATATGGCGTGTCAGACTCAGGTGATCCCAATCCACCTGATTCCCATAAGGATCCGATACGTTTGAAGGCTTCTCCGGACGGACTCGGTAAATGGCGCCCAGGATATCAGGTTTGTATAGCTGGGAGGTTGGGCAACAAAGCTTGTACCACCCACCGGTATCCAGCACCAGAAGGAATCCATCTCCGTCTTCCAGCACATCGGTGGGATGAAAATCATGGTGCGAGGAAACGAGAAAATCCTCATCTTTGGTGATATAAGACCCTTCCTTGGGAATGAGTTGATGCCGTTGAATACGGCGCAGGTTGAATTGTGTGCTGAACAAGTTCCCCTGAAATCCTTCACCGAGAAGATTGGACCGGTAGGTCATCAACCCGCTGGGCGCAGCCGGCCCCAGGTGGGTCATGGCATCCAGATATGGCCCCGTGAGAATCAATCCATCGAGCACTCCATGTTCCTTGGGATAAACCCCTCGATACAGAGCGTGCACCAATCCGTCACGCTTTCCAGATCTTGGGTGGGAAACAAATGTGGTGGTGAAGAAGACCTCGCCGGTGGCATCAAAGGTCACCTCTACGGGATTGTCCATGCCTCCACTCATCACCACATCACGCTCGGTACCATCAGGAAGCATGCGAAAGAGATGGGCCGCAGAATCATCGATGGTGGAGCCGTCAAACAAGGTATGTTGCTGCCGGGCAAAAGCGCCCTTGGCCCAGTAAATCCATCCATCGGGTCCAAGATAAGGACCATGAAGATCATTGGCACACCCCGTCAAAGTCTTGCCATCCATCCACACTTCCCGACGATCTGCCTGACCATCCCCATTGGTATCCTCGAGACGAAGGATTTGAGGAGGGGCTGCACAGTAAACAGCCCCCTGGTAACAGAGAATACCCTCTGGAAACATCAACCCATCAGCAAAAACCACGCTGGAATCATATAGACCGTCACCATCCTGGTCACGGAGTCGAACGATGCGATGGGGACGTGTTTCCAGTTGCTGCGCCACCTTGTCGTTGGAACCGGAAGAATCAGCAACATAAAGGTCTCCACGGGCATCGAGGTCTGCGACGATGGGGCGATTCACCAAGGGGGGCCCAGCGACTTTTTCAACCACGAGTCCTTCAGGCATCCAAAACACGTGATGGTCCAGCGCCATCTCTCCGGCATGCATCCAGCTGGAGATGATCCAACCTGCGGAGAGTAGACGAAAGGACATCAAGGAGCACCTCAAAGGAGATGAGATTGGCATGAGAGTAGATTAGGTTTTGTGGGATGGCTGGCAAGAAGGATCTACTGGCCTCGAGCCGGAGTTGCGGCCAATCGCTTCTTTCCATCCAAGTATCTGCCCGTTAATCTGGGGCCGTGTTCCAGGCAGCAAAATCAGCCAGAGAAAAAAGGCCCACTCCTTCAAAGGTTTACTTTCTATGCCAATACATTTGCCTTTTTCTATGGATGGCAGCTACTTCAAGCTGCCGAACCATCGAAAAAAGAAATGCCTCATGGCATGAGCACTTTGAGGAACAGCTTTCCCTATTGGGTCATCGAAATTGGATTATGATCGCCGATTCGGCCTACCCCCTCCAAACCAGCTCTGGCATTGAGATGATTTACACTGGGGAAGATCATTTCACCTTACTGCAACAGGTCACCCGTCACCTCAAGACAAGAAACCACATAGCCGGTAAATACTACCTCGATGCAGAAATGCAGCACCTCGAGGAGACCCAAGCCCCTGGCATCGATGTTTTGCGGCAAGCGATTGCCCATCAACTCAGAAACGAGTTCGTCCGCCATCTTCCACACGCTGCCCTGATGGAAAAGTTGGCTCAAGCTGGGAAGGATTATCAAGTTCTCATCCTCAAATCCGAAGGCACGCTTCCCTACACCTCGATCTTCATCGAATTGGATTGTGGATACTGGGGTCCTGATCAGGAACAACAACTAAGGAAAAAGATGCCTTAGTGCCTCCAACCCCATGCGTCCTGGCCAGCTACCAGAATCCACTAAAAAAACTGAAAGTCTCAGACCTCGGGCAACAAGGAGGCATCTGGAGAGCCTATGGGCTTACTAGGATCAGGGGGGCTTCTCCTGATTCGAACAGACCGATGTCAGCGGCTGTCTGCCCATCTTGAGTCAATGCCTCGATCAAGGAACTTGCCTTGTCTGGACTGACTGCAAAGAGGAGACCACCGGAGGTTTGCGCATCACACAGCAGGATGGCCTCCAAGGCACTTACATCAGGATCCAAACGCAGATGAGACGCGATTGCAGCATGATTGCGGCGCGTTCCCCCGGGTATGCAATCCTCTCCCATCAGTGCCATCACCCCATCAAAGACAGGCACCTTGGAAAAGCCTATCGAGGCCTGCAATCCCGGCTTGAGCATTTCCTTCAAATGCCCGAGCAGTCCGAATCCTGTGATGTCCGTGGCGGCTTGGACACCCACTTTTCGGCCTGCTTCAGCCGCCTTTCGGTTGAGGGTTTTCATGGAATCTACCGCGGCCTGCTCCACAACAGGATCGCAAACTCCCGCTCGAATCGCCGTGGTGATCACCCCGACTCCAATGGGCTTGGTCAAAATCAGTCGATCGCCAGGCCTGGCTCCCTGATTGGTCCAATGAAAGCCCGGTTGAACCGTTCCGGTCGCACACAGACCGTACTTGGGTTCCGGGTCATCAATACTGTGTCCTCCCACAATCGGGATCCCGGCTTCCGCCGCCTTGTCGCTTCCACCTCGCAGGATTTCCTTGAGGACAGAAAGAGGAAGTTCCTCCGATTTTCGGGGAAATCCAACGATGTTCAGCGCCATCAGGGGATGGGCTCCCATGGCATACAGGTCACTGAGGGCGTTGGCCGCTGCAATAGAGCCAAAAAGGTACGGATCATCCACAACCGGCGTGAAAAAATCGACGGTCTGGACGATCGCAAGCTGATCCGAGAGCTTGTAAACAGCCGCATCATCAGCTGTTTGAGCCCCGACCAACAAATTGGGATCGTCGAACTTTGGCAATTCGCTCAGAACCTGAGCGAGGTCCTCCGGACTCAACTTCGCCGCTCAACCAGCGCAATGACTGTAGCGAGTCAGGGCGATGGAAGGTTGTTCATGCTTTTTGGTCATAAGAAAGTCAGTTAGTAGCATAGTTGGGTATCGAAGGAAACGAATTGTTGAGGAACCTCTCTGAGCCCTGCGCTCCATCAAGAATGCGGATTGCTCTTCCCAAGACGAGCCTCTAGACTTTCGTCATGAATGATGCGCAGGTGCACATTTCTCTGAGAGAAGGTAGCGAGAATGAGGCGCGCGTGGTGACCCGCCCAAGACCCAAGGATCCCCTGTCGCAGGAAATCCTTCGACTGAAGGAGGAGCTCAACGCCGTCTTATTGGCTCATAATTATCAGATTCCGGAAATCCAGGATCTGGCCGATTATGTCGGGGATTCCCTTGGACTTGCCAGGCAAGCGGCCGAAACTTCAGCCGAAGTCATCGTTTTTTGTGGGGTTCATTTCATGGCTGAAACAGCTAAGATCCTCAATCCCGACAAACCGGTCCTCCTGCCCGACCTGGAGGCCGGATGCTCACTGGAGCAAAGTTGTCCAGCAGAACAACTCAAGGCTTATCAGGAGGCGCACCCGGGTATTTACACGATCGCGTACATCAATTGCAGTGCAGCCGTCAAAGCACTGAGTGATGTGATTTGCACCAGTGGAAACGCAGTCAAGATCGTAGAATCTGCGCCTGAAGGTCGAGATCTTCTTTTCGTGCCAGATGAAAACCTTGGCGCATGGGTGATGGAACAAACCCAACGCCCCATGGAGTTGTGGAAGGGCAACTGCTACGCCCACGTCGAATTCACCGCTGACAGTATTCTGGCCATCAGGGAAAAACACCCGGATGCCCTTCTGGTCGCTCATCCTGAATGCACACGCGCCGTGCGCATGCTGGCAGATGAAATTTGTTCCACTGAAAAAATGGTCCACTTCTGCCGAAGCAGCGGAGCCAGTGCCTTCATTATTGCCACTGAAATGGGTATGCTTCATCGGCTGGAGAAGGAGTGCCCTGGCAAGCAATTCATCCCCGCACCCACCGACCACTGTGCCTGTAATGAGTGCCGATACATGAAGATGAACACCCTGGAAAAACTCCATGCCTGCCTCAAGGGAAGGCATCCCGAGGTCTCCATGTCCGCAGAACTGCTTCAGAAAGCCCGTGAGCCGATCGAGCGCATGCTCGATTGGTCTCAGTAGGTCATCAAAGGCTTCAGGGACATAACCGCTGAAGCTGCCAAGGCCCCTCAGAGGACATCTGATAAGAGACACGATCGTGGAGTCGACCCGCCCGACCTTGCCAGAATTCCATCTTCGCGGGTAGAACACGATAGCCGCCCCAGAAACCAGGTGCTGGAATGGGTTGGTTCTCGAAGCGTAACCTGACCTCCTCGAAGGACGCCTCCAGCGCTTCGCGACTGGCCACAGGCTGACTTTGCCGGGAGGCCCAGGCGCCTACCTGACTTTCGCGTGGTCGGGTTGCGAAGTAGGCTTCCACTTCAGCGCGAGGCAGCAAGCTCGCCTTGCCATAAACAATGACCTGCCTCTCCAGGGCTATCCATGGAAAGAGCAGGGAAACCTGCGGATGGGAGTGGATCTGTTGACCCTTCTGGCTTTCCAGGTTGGTATAAAAATCAAATCCCTGCGGTCCGTAGCCCTTGAGAAGCACTGTTCTGAGCGATGGTTGCCCCTCTTCCGACACCGTCGCAAGACTCATGGCATTGGGTTCATCCAAGGAGGCTTGACAAGCTTCCTTGAACCAAGCAGCAAATTGCTCCATCGGATCGGCATGCATGGCGTGCTCATCCAATTGCCCCTGGGTGTAGCGTCTCCTTAACTCTTGAACTGGTGGCTCCTCCATGACTTCAATATGAAACATCCTTGGCTGCTGCGCAACGATCACAGCTTGGCCGACCAAGGACCGGTTACATGGCCTGGGATACTTCAGCGATGGAAGCTTCCAGAATATCCATGGCGTGATCCATCTCCTCAGGTGTGATGGTGATGGGTGGGGTCAATGTGAGGATGTTCCCCATGGTGACCTTGAAGTTGAGTCCACGATTCAAGCAAGCATACATCACGGCTTCAGCTTCCTGAATGGCTCGTTCACCCGTATGCTTGTCCAGGAGCAACTCCATTCCCATCAATAACCCAAGGCCGCGAATATCTCCAATCAAAGGAAATCGAGTGGCCATGTCCTGCATGCGCTTTCTGGCATGCTCTCCCATGTCCAGTGCATGATCCAGCAAGCCTTCGGCCTCAATAACCTCGATGGCTGCAAGACCCGCTGCACAAGCCACGGGGTTCTTTTCATGCGTGTAATGCCCAAGGGCCTTGTGTGGCATGGCTTGATTGAGATCTTCGCGAGCCAGCAATCCAGCCAGAGGAAAGACCCCTCCGCCGAGGCCCTTTCCGATCACCAGCATGTCCGGCACAATGCCATAGTGTTCACAGGTGAACATGCGCCCAGTTCGACCAAGACAGTGGGGGATTTCATCCAGAATGAGAAGCGCACCATGGCGATCACAGGCTTTTCGAATGCGCTTCCAGTAATCCGCGGGTGGAATGAAAGGCGTGCAACGCACGGTTTCTGCAACCACCGCCGCCACATCTCCCTCCTTTTCCAGAACGTATTCCACGTAATCCGAGCAGGAGAGGTTGCATTTCTCACCGCACTTGAATGGACAATGTCGGTTGTCGGGTGGAGGCACATGCTCACATCCGGGCAGAAGGGGCCCCATGCCAGAACGAAAAATCGCCTCTCCACCGATGGAAATGGCATCCAGAGAAGCACCATGAAAGGAATCCCACATGGAAATGGTCTTGTGCCTTCCGGTCGCCGCTCTTGCCAGCTTGAGTGCCATGCCCATGGCGGCTGTTCCCCCGGGAGCAAAAAGAACGCGGTTGAGATCACCGGGTGCCAATGAAACCAATTTACGGGCCAGATCAATCGCAACCTGGTTGGTGTAGCGTCTCGTGCAGAAAGACAAAGAAGCCATCTGCTGCTCAATGGCAGCGATTACCTTGGGGTGTGAAAATCCCAGTTGATGAACGTTATTCCCATGAAAATCCAGCAAGCGTCTGCCTCGGGTATCAATGATGTAGCTCCCTTCGCATTTTTCGAGGACATTCAAACAGGGTGTCGAAAGGGATTGATGCAAGAAAACCTCATTATCCTCCTGCAGGACTTTTTGCGTCTCCTCATCGATGTGATGGAGCGACCACTTCTGACGCAAGGGACTGATGTTGATGTCCCCCTCTGAGCGCAGATGATCTATGTCATGGGATGGATCGGTCATGATAGGCGTTCAGCAACCTCATGGGGACGGCAGGGAGAGAAGCACCTGGCGCATGGCCAGGAGCTGATCGGTATTGAGAAAATCAAGACCGGCCTGGTAGGCAGTCCTCCAGAAAGTTTCCGTTTCAGGTGTGGCCCAAAAGCGCACCTTCCTTCCCTGATCATGGGCCTGATCAATCCAACGACGCAAGGCCTTGACCTCGGCCTCCGGCATGACGCCCGTGCCGTCCCAGCTGAAGTGGTTCTTCCAGTTTTCACTCACCCAGGGAATCAGGCTGCTGGGCTTTTGATTGGACTTCATATCGCTGAGACGACCGTCCACAAAGACCCACCGTTCGGTTTGATGTTCAATCAGGTCGATGGGGCGGTTGCCAGATATGACAATGGTGACGGGCCCCTGATGGAATCCCTCCGCATTCACATGCGACAGGATGGATCGATAGGGTTGGATGACTTGCTGGCAAATTTCATAAGTCGACGCACCCTCGCTCTTGAAATCAATCATGAGGTAGAACGCCGTCTTCTCATCGTAAACCGCCCCCCCCTGTTGCTGAATAAGCTTTTGCAATGGATCCAGGTAGAGGCTGGTCAATGTGCGTTTCGAGTCCAGATGGATGCGGTCGTGGGCCACCCACAGGGCACCGTCAACTGCAAAAACATCTGCTTCGACACTGCAGAAACCCGCATCCAGGGCATCTTTCAAGGGTCGCTCATGCTCATAATCATTATGAGCATGAGCCCGTGACAGGGGGGATACTTGAGCCCAGATCCATCCATGCCACGGCATCAGCAAGCATCCGATCAGTAAAACTTTTTGCAGACTCTTCATCGACAGGGGCATGAGTGGATTCAAATGCATCTTTGCATGGACCATCGAACTAGAGGGAAATGTGTAGGTCGTTCAGCGTCGCTCCGATAGCACCGACCAGTGCCTGCACATCTGAAACAAAAATGCGACCAATCGAGCCGATACGAAACAAATCGACCTGACTGATTTTGCCGGGATAAATGATCATCCCCCGGTCACTCAGTTGGCGGTAAAAGGCATCAAAGGTGAAGGTCGGATCATCGGGATAGTGAAAACTGGTAATCAAATAACTCTGCGTTTCAGGGGGAAGGTAGGAACGAAACCCCAGTCCTTTCATTCCCTCCATCAAGGCTTCATGGTTGGCGCGGTAGCGATTGCCGCGGGCCTGGATACCGCCTTCCATCTCCAATTCGTGCAAGGCACGTTCAAAGGCAAGCAGGGAGTGAGTGGGAGGGGAGTAACGAAACTGTCCGTTTTTTTCGAAGCCTTTAAGCTGGGCCATCAAGTCCAGACTCAGGCATCGAGGCATCGAAGGGTTGGCTTCCAGACTGGTGCGTCTTGCCAAGACGATGGAAAAGCCTGGAACTCCCTCAAGGCACTTATTGGCTGAGGTGATGAGGAAATCAATACCGCATCGCTCGAAATCAATCGGCATGCCACCAAAACTACTCATTGCATCCACAATGAAGGTGCGTCCCGCCTTGCGGGTCACATGGCCGACGGCCTCAATCGGATTGAGGATGCCAGTCGTCGTTTCGCAATGCACCATGGCGACATGCGAAATGCCTGGATCCTTCTCCAAGGTTTCGGCAACCACCTGCGGATCCGGAGTCACATCTTCGGCGGCCCTCAGCACCACATGATCGATACGAAGGCATTCCAGCATGGCAATCATGCGCTCCCCGTAGGCACCATTGGCGAGAACCAACACCTTGCCCTCCTGAGGGACAGCCGTGGAAAAAACCGACTCGACCCCGAAAGTGCCACTGCCTTGCAGAAGGATGCATTCAAACCCAGCGGCTTGACTCACTCCGGCCAGATCGAGGATCTTTTCGCGGATCGCTTGAACCTTGGCATTGAACTCAAAGTGCCAGGACCCGGCATCGCGCAACATTGCCTGCTTGACATCCAAACTCGTCGTCAGTGGTCCGGGGGTAAAAAGCGTCTTATCCTTAGCTGAGGGAATCATGAGTTGTTTGTTGTAAACCTTCCGTTGGTTGGTGAGGCACTCGCCCCCCCTGCACTGAAGTCCAATCGAGAACAAGATCTGGTTTTTTGAGTATCACAACCGGCAATGCATGGCAATGCTGATTGCAGAGCCCATCCCCTTTTGGGTCGCGCCTTGTTCATCCATCTTACTTACCGGGAGTTTCTTGCGAACATGGCTTGACACTCACAGGGAAGCTTTTAAGTCTTTCGTCCGTGTTTTCCAGCGTTAGAAACTTAAAGGGCATCCATATGTTGAGCCTTCTCTTCGGCTTTTGGATGAATCCCATTTGCAAGGCTCAGGAAGCACTCAAGATTCAAATTGATTTTTTCGATTTGAGGCCTCTGGGTCAGACATTGAAATATTTCGTCACTCCAGGTTTCCATGCACTGCTGGAGGATCCCTCCCCAGTCCCCGTTTTGACCCTCCACGGGCATCCAGACAACCGCTATCGCATCGATGTAACCTCCCAGTTGCAAGCCCCTCAGAGTTGGAAAGAATTAGGGGAGGTGGAAATAGGTGCCGATCCTTTCATCCTGATTGATTTGCAGGGCAGAAATCAGACAAGCCGAATCTATCGAACCACCCCAATTCTCATCAATCCACAGCCGGATCAATTGGTCTGGATTCCACCCGGCACCTTTGACATGGGAAGCCCTTTCGATGAACAGGACCGTGATACCGATGAGAACCCCATGACTCGGGTCACGCTGACTCATGGATACTGGATGGGTAAATATGAAGTCACCCAGAAAGCTTTCATGGAAGTCATGGGCTACAACCCGTCGCGATTTGCCTACACGTTGAACCATCCTGTGGCGAACGTCACTTGGGAAATGGCGATGGAGTTCTGCCAGAAATTGACCACCATGGAATCCGTATCAGGCATGCTGCCAGAGGGGTTTGTGTATCGCTTGCCTACCGAGGCGGAATGGGAATATGCCTGTCGAGCTGGAACCAAAACTCGCTACCCTCATGGTGATGATCCTGATTTCAGACTATTCGAAGAATTCGCATGGCATTCGGGCAACAGCCCGACAGGCACCCACCAGGTTGGCATCCTGAGACCCAACCCGTGGGGGCTTTACGGAATGTTGGGTGGGGTTTACGAATGGTGCCTGGGGTGGCATGCGAGATACCCCGGGGGAGAGGTCACTGACTACATCAGCCCCGTCGATGAGGACAGAGTGATGCGGGGAGGAGCTTGGAGCGACCACCCTCGCAATGGTCGTTCAGCAGAACGCCACTGGTATGGCATCAGCAAATCCTATGGTAATGCAGGTTTTCGAGTGGTACTCGGGCATCCCTATCCCTTAGCTGCCGAACTCAATTGGATGCCATGAGATCCAGAACTTTTGCGTGCCCTGACAACCTTTGGTCAGAGCAAACACGGAATAACCGGACTCGGCATTTGACAAAACAAGCCCCTATCCTTCAGGCTTGCGCGCGGTGAAAGGAATCCAGGAATTTCCCAAGCATTATTGTGGGGTGTTTGGCGTGTTCGACCACCCCAACGCAGCTGAAATTGCGTATTATGGCCTGTACGCGCTTCAACATCGCGGTCAGGAAAGTGCAGGAATCGTTACTTGCGATGGGAAGTCATTCTACTCTCACCGCAAAATGGGTCTGGTGCCTCAGGTATTCAAGGGCAACGCCCTGGCTGATCTTAAGGGCAACAACGCGATCGGACACACCCGCTATTCGACGACCGGGGCTTCCCATATACAAAATGTTCAGCCACTGATTGTGGATTGCAACCGAGGCAAGATAGCGATTGCCCACAACGGAAACCTCACCAACGCAGGGGCTTTGCGCGACGAACTTGAGGCGGGTGGAAACATCTTTCAAACTACTGTTGACAGCGAGATCATCCTTCATTTGCTGGCGCGCCCCAATCTGTCTGCCGATGCCAACCCCCTGTTGGATACCAT
>MDTE01095076.1_pt1 | contig 22215 bp, 21 predicted proteins | sample 811231 | NCBI WGS metagenome assembly MDTE01 (sample SAMN05326651, study PRJNA326480) | marine metagenome | isolation source: seawater | place: Indian Ocean: Red Sea | collected 2010 | reverse complement strand
TTCTGTTTCATATCTTTGACCTCTGCCAAACAATTGAGTTCTAGAACCCTTAGGTCTTGCACCATTTAAATATTTTCCAGATAAATACCCTTGAGCAAGCGGAGAATATGCCAATAAACCTACTTCAGATCTGAAATAAAATTCAGACATGCCATATTCATATGTCCTGTTTAAAAGATTGTAAGCATTTTGAACTGACTGAACCCTTGGCAAATTCATTTGATCAGCAATTCTTATAAATTCTGAAAGTCCCCAAGGGGTCTCATTAGATAAACCGATATACCTCACTTTACCAGAATCGACTAAAGACTTTAGAACTTCCAATGTTTCGGAAATTGCGATGCTTTCCATATCATAGTGTTTGTAAAGACCTGCCCCTCCACCAAACATTGGCATAGGTCTATCTGGCCAATGGAGCTGATACAAATCAACATAATCTGTCTGTAATCTTTTTAAACTTCCTTCTATTGCAGATTCGATATTTTTTTTATCTAAACGAGTCTCGCCTCCTCTGAACCAATCCATTCCGCTTCTACCAGCAACTTTTGTAGCTAAAATAATTTTTTCTCGATTATTATTTTTTTTGAACCATGTACCGATAATTGTTTCAGTGCTGCCTTGTGTTTCTGCTTTTGGAGGTATTGAATAAAGTTCTGCAGTATCAAAAAAGTTTACTCCTCTTTCTACAGCATAATCCATTTGTTCATGGCCTTCCGCTTCAGTATTTTGTTGACCCCATGTCATTGTTCCCAAACAAATAAGACTTACATCCAAGTCAGTATTTCCTAGCTTTCTGTATTTCATTTTTGATCTCCCCGTAGATTAAAGATTTAAAATTTTTCTGATAAAATATTTTTATGAGCGAAACATTATATGACTTTTCTGTAAATGATGATGCAAATAATGCTGTATCTTTAGATAAATATAGAGGCAAAGCTCTCTTAATTGTAAATACTGCAAGCAAATGTGGCTTTACCCCACAATACGATGGTCTAGAAGAGCTTCAAAAGAAATTTGAGGATAGAGATTTTTCAGTTTTGGCTTTTCCATGTAATCAATTTGGAAATCAAGAACCCGGGACTAATGAAGAAATTCAAGAATTCTGTTCAATAAACTTTCAAACAAGTTTTCCAGTTATGGGGAAAATTGATGTGAATGGCAAAAATGCTGACCCTTTATATGATTTTCTTAAATCAGAAAAAAAAGGATTACTGGGAAGTAAAGCTATTAAATGGAACTTTACAAAGTTTTTAGTAAATAAAAATGGTGAAGTAATAAAACGTTATTCACCGAATACGGAACCTAAGGATATTGCCCAGGATATAGAAAATTTGCTTTAAAGAAAGAGAATTATTTTTCAGTTTCTTAGAAAAAATTAAAGCATCCTCCCTGCCATCATAAAGTTTGTAGTAATTTTTTCTTAAACCAATTTCGAAAAAACCATTATTTTTATAGAAGCTTATTGCTTCATTATTAGACTCTCTTACTTCTAAAAAGATTTCTTTAATTCCAAATTGATTTGATATTTTTTCCACCTTATCTAGAAGATTATTACCAATTCCTTGTCTTTTCATATTAGGAGCCACAGAGATGTTTAATAAATGTCCCTCTAGCAAACTAAAGCTTGCAATAAAGAAACCTAAAACTTTCTCATCTTCGACACAAACGTAAAATTCGTAATCTTTTCTCATGCAATCCAAAAAACTTGAGTAACTCCATGGAGTTGAGTTGGAGAGCTGTTCTATACCAAAAACTTGCTCAAGATAGCGTTTTTTTATTTTTTCAATTTTTCTCAATGTTAATTAGAAGTTTTCTTTTTTCTTCAGGTGATATTTTTTTTAAATCATCAAAAGTCTGAACTTGAATATTTTTTGAAGATAAAAAATCCATTATCCTATCTGGATAAATGTCAGAAAATCCTTGTCTAAAGGAGATGCTTAAAGACTTCAAAAATTTAAGATCTTGTTTTGAAAAGTTTTTTTGTTCTTTTTTTGTTACAAATTGTCCGTCAAACGAAAAATTATTTTTAAGCGACCAAAAAAAAACTCCCATTTCTTTCAAAAGTTTTTCCTCTGATTTCATTGTAAATATCTTATATGATAAGCACACTTAAGTTAATTTATAACTATGAAAAAAATAGATAATAGTGCTATTTCCAAATACTCGTCTTTCGAGAGAATAAAGCTTAAAAATAGAAGCTGGCCGACAAATCAAATTACCAAAGCTCCAATTTGGTGTAGTGTAGATTTGAGAGATGGCAATCAGTCTCTCATCGAGCCAATGGGCATTGAAAAAAAACTTAGATTTTTTTCAATGCTAATTTCTTTAGGCTTTAAAGAAATAGAAATTGGATTTCCTTCAGCATCTGATACTGAATTTAAATTTGTGCGAAAGTTAATTGACGAAAATCTAATTCCCTCTGATGTCAAAATTCAAGTTTTATCTCAAGCTAGAGAACACTTGATAAACAAAACATTCGAGGCAACCGAAGGGGCAAAAAATGTTATTTTTCATCTTTATAACTCTACTTCGACTTTGCAAAGAGAAGTAGTTTTTAAGAAAGATAAATCTGGGATTACTAAAATTGCTACTGAAGGAGCAGAATTGGTACAAAAGCTTTCGGAAGAGTTTAAGAAAACAAATTGGCAATTTGAATATAGCCCAGAAAGTTTTACCGGAACTGAACTTGATTATGCCGCTGAAGTTTGTGATGAAGTAAATAATATTTGGCACGGTGGCAATAAAAACAAGACTATCATTAACCTCCCTGCAACAGTAGAACTATCAACACCGAACATTTACGCAGATCAAATTCAATGGATGAATGAAAACTTAAAAAGTAGAGATAAAATTATTCTAAGTCTTCATCCGCATAACGATAGAGGTACAGCCGTTGCGGCAGCTGAACTAGGCCTTATGGCAGGAGCAGATAGAATAGAAGGAACACTTTTTGGAAATGGTGAAAGAACAGGTAACGTAGACATTGTTACATTGGGATTAAATTTATTTACTCAAGGAGTTGACCCTAAACTAGATTTTTCAGATATCAACAAAACAATGCGTGAAGTTGAATATTGTAACCAACTTCCAGTTCATCCAAGACATCCATATGCTGGAGACTTGGTTTTTACTGCCTTTTCTGGCTCGCATCAAGATGCAATTAAAAAAGGATTTGATGAAATGCGAAGTTCGAATGACATAAAGTGGCGAGTACCTTATCTTCCGATAGATCCTGAAGATGTTGGAAGAACTTACGAGGCTGTAATAAGAATCAATAGTCAATCTGGAAAAGGAGGTATTTCTTATATTTTAGAACAAGACTATGGAATAACTTTACCAAGAAGAATGCAAATAGATTTTAGTCAAGTTATTCAAAAACAAGCTGATGAAACTGGTAAGGAATTAGATCCCAAAGAAATATGGCAAAGCTTTGAAAATAATTATCTTATATCCAATTCAAATAAAATTTCTTACAACTCTCATGAAGTTCAATCTTCTAAGAAGGAAGATAAAATCAAACTTTCTTTATTGGAAAACAATAAAGAAATTTTTATTGAGGGTATAGGAAATGGTCCAATAGATGCCTTTATTAACGCTTTGAATAGCCATCTAAATCTGAGTTTAAAAGTTTCAGACTATCATCAACATTCAATTGCTTCAGGTTCTGATGCATCAGCAGTGGCTTACATAGAAATTCAAAATAAAAATACTTCTGATTGGGGAGCAGGAATAGATCCAAATACTACTGTTGCATCATACAAGGCAATATTAAACTGTATTTCCAAAATTTTAATCTGATAGCTCTGAGATTTTAATTTCTCTAGACGACTTTGTTATACAAACCGAACCTTTTTTTGATGGAGTTCCCCAAATATATTTTGCTTTAGAAGTTTTATCGTCTCTTAAAAACTTTTCAAAAAATAGATTTATAACTTTTGCATTTGGTTGATTTAAGCCATTGAGATTAATCCAAAATATAAAAACATTTTTTTGACGTACTGTTGAGAGATGAAGAAATTTATTCAATGAAAGTGTGTTTTTTTTAATACTTACATAATTGAAATCTTCTTCCGCTTGAAAAATTAAAAGTGAATTGGCTTCATATAAATTTGAAATCAACTGATGTAGGTTTTTTCTATATGAAGGCCATCTTTTCTCTATTTTAGGCAGAATAATATTTCTCAAGTAATTTCGATCAAAAGAATTGTCTTTATTTGATGGGTCGTCAATATATTTAAGACTATCTTTTTTGGCCTTTAAAATAATATCCTTTTTAGTGAGACTTAGAAAAGGTCTTATAAGTTTGCCTTTTCCCAAACTTCGTTCTTTGGGAATGGAAGTAAGGCCTTCGATACCACTACCTCGCAAAATTCTTAAAAAGAAAGTTTCCACTGCGTCATCTAAATGATGCCCCATAAATAGAATAGTGTTTTTTTTCATAATCTTTTCAAAGATTTGGTACCTTTCGTCTCTTAGTTTTTTTTCCAGATTGGAAGAGCTTTTATTTTTCCTTGATAAGGTGCGATGAATGAATTTAATTTCATTTTTTTTACAAAAATCAGCACAAATATCTTTCCATTTTTTAGAGTCTTTTTGAATATTATGATTTATATGAATCGCGGTTAAATTAAGATCAAATTCTCTCTGAATTTTAATTAATTCATTCAGAAGTACTATCGAGTCTGCTCCACCACTCAGGGCAACATAATAATTTTTAATTTTTTTGTTTAAATATGGTTTTAAAAATTCAGAAAAATCCATTCACTTCTGAATTGATCCATAAGACATGATTTTTTGATATCTTTTTTCAATAAGCTCATCGATACCAATTTCGCTCAACCGCTTTAAACTTATATCAATTTCTTGCGCAATTAAGGAAGAAGCTTTTTTTGCATCTCTATGTGCTCCACCTAAAGGTTCATCGATTATGTTATCTACCAGACCAAAGTCTAATAAATTCTTAGCATCTAACTTCATTGCCTCTGCTGCTTCTTGCGCTTTAGAGTTGTCTCGCCAAACAATAGATGCACATGCCTCAGGAGATGCTACCGAATAAATTGAATACTCCAACATAGAAATGTGATCTCCCACACCAATAGCTAAGGCTCCTCCTGAACCTCCCTCTCCTGTGATGATGACAATAATTGGAACTTTGAGACCTGACATAATGCTTAAATTCTTTGCTATAGCCTCACTCATTCCTCTTTCTTCGCTCTCAATACCCGGATAGGCTCCAGGGGTATCGATGAAGGTAATAATGGGTAAAGAAAAATCTTCTGCGAGTTTCATTAACCTAGCAGCTTTTCTATAGCCCTCTGGTTGTGACATCCCAAAATTTCTGGATATTTTATCTTCCGTAGATTTTCCTTTTTCATGACCAATGATGACAACGGGATTACCCTTAAACTTAGCTAAGCCACCAATGATTGCTTGATCATCGCCAAAAAGACGATCTCCATGCAGCTCGTCGAAATCCGTAAATATGTTTTCAATATAATCAGAAAAGTGAGGTCTGTGTGGATGACGTGCAACTTGAACTTTTTGCCAAATTGATAAGCCCTGATAAATTTCTTTAGTTAAATTTTCAATCTTTACGCTTAATGATGAAATTTCATCATGAACGCTTTCTTCATTATTTTTATTTTCTCTGAGAGACTCAATCTTATTTTCAAGATCGCTGATTGGTTTTTCAAATTCTAAGTAAGTGTATGCCATTTCTATCTCGCACGATATTGAAAATCAATATTTTCCTTACCACAATTTTCAACGAGTTTATCCATGTTATCGTCATTTAATAGAATTCTAAAATCTTTATCTAACTCAATATTTGCAGATCCAGAATTAAGGTTATATTGCATTTCAATTTGACTTCCTTGTGGATTATTTTCAACTAGTGCGATCGCTTTCAAATTCTCAACGAGATTTAACACATCCTTTTTTTCCTGCCCTTCAATACTAATTTTTAGTTTAGTAACCGATTTAATTCTTGCTTGTTCAAGAGACTTTATATCTGTTACTCGCATTTTTTTTTGAAGCCCAATATTTTTCTTATGATCGTCTTTTTCAAAACTTACTTCTCCAGAAGCAAGATAAATTGTTTGGGAATTAAAATTACCCTCAAAATCATCAAGAACCTCTGAAGATATTACTAATTCAATTCTATCAGTTCCATCATCTAAAGTAGCAAAAACTAAAGGGCCCCTTTTGGTTTGAATTCTATTCTGTCTAATAATTACTCCGGAAATATTATTTGTTTTATCTTCAAGAACTTTTTCAATAGGCTTGGTACCCAGTTTTTTTAATTCCCAATAATGTTCTTTGACCGGATGGGTTTCTAAGTAAAATCCTAATGCAGAAAATTCAAATTTTGAGTTAGCTGAGTCTTCAGATCTATCTTTTTGAACAGGTATAAAATCGCTACTATCACCAATTCCCCCAAAAAGGTCTGAAATTCCGCTTTCCTGGGTCATAGTATTTTGTTTTGCGTATTTCATAGCATCTTCCAAACTTTCTAACATTTCTTTTCTGGATATGTTGAAAGAGTCCATTGCACCGCTTTTTATTAAAGGCTCAATACCTCTTTTATCTACTTTGCTTAAATCTACCCTCGCACAAAAGTCGTAAAGGTTTTCAAAAGGTTTTCTTTCTCTTTCTGAGATTATGTTTTCAATAGCAGATTTACCCAGTCCTTTTATGGCGCCTAACCCAAATAAAATTTCATTATCTCCTTTATTTATAAAGTTAAATTGGCTTAGGTTTATATGTGGCTTAAGAATTTCTATTTCAAAGTTTTTACAATCATCCAAAAGCATTCTAACTCTATCCGAGTCATCCATGTCCGATGATAAAGCAGCACTTAAAAACTCTACGGGGTAATGTGCTTTAAGCCATGCTGTCTGAAAAGCAATTAGGCCATAGCCTGCTGAATGAGCTTTGTTGAAGCCATATCCTGCAAAAGTCTCAATTTGCTTGAAAAGAATTTCTGCAACTCTTTCTACCTTTCCTTTTTTTAAAGCCCCATTGATAAATTCTGGTCGTTGTTTTTCCATTTCTTCCGGAATTTTTTTTCCCATTGCTCTTCTGAGAAGGTCTGCTTGTCCTAAGGAAAATCCAGAATACTCTTGGGCAAGTTGCATAACTTGTTCTTGATAAACTATTACACCATAAGTATTTTTTAATACTTTTTCGATGTCTTTATCGCCAAGATAGTCTATCTTTTCAGATCCCTGTTTTCTTTTTATAAAGATATCTACCATTCCAGCATCCAATGGACCGGGACGATATAGAGCAACAACTGAGATAATATCCTCAAAAGAAGAAGGTTTTATTTTTACCAAATATTCTTTCAGACCTCTGGACTCTAATTGAAAAACTGCAGTAGTGAAGCCATTTTGAAGAAGTTCAAAAGTAAGCTTATCTTCTAAATCAATATTATCTAAGTCAATTAAATCTAAATTAAGCTTTTCCCTTTTTTGATTTATAAGATCTAAAGCATCTTTTATGATGGTGAGTGTCCTTAAGCCAAGAAAGTCAAATTTTTGAAGTCCTACCGACTCAATATCTTTCATATCAAATTGTGTTGCTAAAGTATTGGTAGCATCATCGAGATAAAGAGGAGAAAAATCATTAATTTCTGAAGGAGCTATGACAACTCCTGCAGCATGTTTTCCAACATTTCTAATAATTCCTTCGAGTTTTCTTGCCATATCAAAGATCTCTTCGGCTTGTTCATCCGTTTTCAAAGTTCTTTTTAAATCATTATTTTTAAGAGCTTTATCAAGTGTCATATCCGGAGAGAAAGGAATCATTTTTGCTAGCTTATCTGCCAAGCTGTATGATTTTCCTTGTGCTCTTGCTACATCCCTAACAACAGCCCTTGCTGCCATTGTTCCGAAAGTGCAAATTTGTGCAACAGCTTCTTTTCCATATTTTTGAGTAACATAATCAATTACTTTATCTCTTCCATCCTTACAAAAATCTATATCGAAATCAGGATTACTGATCCTATCGGGATTTAGAAATCTTTCAAAAAGTAAACCATATTTTATAGGGTCTATACCTGTAATTCCCAAACAATAAGCTACCAAAGATGCAGCCCCAGAGCCCCTTCCAGGACCAACTGGTACATCATTTTCTTGAGCCCAATTAACGAAATCAGAAACAACTAGGAAATAACCTGAATAACCCATTTTTGAGATAACATCTAATTCAAAGTCTAATCTATCGAAATAAATGGCTTTATCTTGCTCTGATAAGTTTTTAATTTTTTCCTTTAAACCATTCTTTGACATTTCAATTAAATAGTCTGATGCCGACTTATTTAGAGGTGTTTCAAAATCCGGCAGAATATAGATGCCGGTTTCTATTTCTAAATTACATTTTTTTGAAATTTCATCTGCATTTGATAAAACCTCAGGGATATCTTTGAATTTTTCATACATTTCTTCAGGAGATGAAAAGTATTGATCTTCGTAATAACTTCTTATTCTTTTTGAGTCACTTAAAACTTCTCCATTTTGAATACACACTCTTGTTTCATGAGCTTCAAAATCTTCTTTATCTAGAAACCTTACTTCGTTAGTTGCAATAATAGGTAATCCTAATTCTCCTGCTTTTGAAAGAATGTAGTCGTTGTATAAATCTTCTTGAGGCCTATTGATACGAGATATTTCTAAAACGAAATCTTCTTCAAAAATTTTTTGAAAGTACTTTATTCTCTTCAAAAAAAGGTCATGATTAGCGTCCAAAACTGCCTTTCCAACATGCCCCCTGAAGCCACCAGATAAAGCAATAAGACCCTCACTATGTTCAGAAAGCCACTCGCTCTCAACAACTGGAGTGCCCGTAGTTTTACCAATAATTTGAGATTTTGAAATTAGTTTAATCAAATTCTTATAGCCATTTTTATTTTTTGCAAGCAGGGTTAGGTTTGCATAGTCGTTGTGAGATGAACTGTCCTTTACATGATTAATTTCAGCTCCTGCTATTGGTTTAATTCCTTGCGCTCTTGCCGACTTATAAAACTTTAAAAAACCAAAAAGGTTTGCAGCATCTGTAATGGCTAAACTTTCATAATTAAATTGTTTTGCTTTTTCAGAAAGACGATCTATCTTAACTATACTGTCAATTATTGAATATTCACTGTGAATATTTAAGTGAGTGAATTTTTTATTTAGCATTTAAAACTGGTTTAAAACTTTTCCTATGATGTTTAGTTGGTCCTAAGGATTTTAGAATATTTAAATGTTCTTTTGTTGGATATCCTTTATTTTTTTCTAAAGAAAAACCTGGAAATTTTTTACTATATTCTTTCATTAAGTTATCCCTATGCACTTTAGCAACTATTGATGCAGCCATTACTTCATGAATTTTACTATCGGCTTTTATAATTGCCTTGCATGGATAATTGATTTTTGGGATGTCTATGCCATCGACAATTACTTCAATATTGTCAGTTTTCAAGCCTAAAACTGCCCTCTCCATTGCAAGAAGACTAGCTTCTTTTATATTAAGACTATCTATTTCCTCAACAGAAGCTTCTCCAATAGATACTTTTGAGGCAAATTGTTTGATATCTTCATAGAGCAGGCTTCTTTTTCGTTCGGTAAGCTTTTTTGAGTCTTTCAAACCAAAATTTTTGTTAGAGCCTAATATTACTGCTGCAGCTATAACCGGCCCAAACAAACAACCTCTTCCAACTTCGTCTACTCCGGCTAAATGAGTTTTCATTAAGAAAGAATTTCTTGAATAGCTCTTGAAAATTTACTTGGGTCTTGAACTAACAAGCTATCTCTCAGAGAATTAAGTCTGTCTGAAATATCTTTTTTATTTTTTAAGGTGAGAATTGATTTGTCATAAATTTCACTTCCTGTAACTTGATTTTGCCTTAACTCAAAAACAATTTTTTCTTGAGAAAGAATATTTGGAAGTGCTATAAACTTGGATTTAAGAAAAAAATTAGAAAGAATAAAATTACTAAAAAAATTACTTTTATAAATTACCACCATAGGTTTAGATAAAATTGCAGCTTCCAATGTTGCGGTTCCAGATGCCACTATGGCTAGGTCGCATGCAGCCAAAACATTTTGAGTATTGTTAAATACCACTTCAATTTCTTTTGAAATTTCTTTTAAACCTCCTTGAAGATCGGACTCTTTGTTTAAAGCTAAAACAATTAAAGTTTCAGGATTTTCTTTTTTATATATTTCTATGAACTCTACAAGAGCTTTATCATGATGTTTTATTTCTGATTTTCTACTGCCAGGTAAGATAGCTATAATTTTTTTTTCAATAGGAAAGTCCAAATCTTTTTTTAAATCTTCCTTGTTAATTTTAGTTGGTAAATTTTTGGCTAGCGGGTGGCCCACATAAGTATAATTAACGCTATGTTTTTCCAGTAGTATCGACTCAAACGGGAATAAAGAGAAAATACTATTATAAAGATCATTAAATTTTTTAACTCTTCCGTATCGCCATGCCCAAAACTGAGGACATACATACTGTACTGTCTTTATGTCAGTATCATTTCTAAGAACCTTGCATATTCCACTATTGAAAGAAGGACTATCGATACCGATAAAAATATCTGGATTTTCATCCTTTAAAAATTTAATAAAATCCTGTCTTCTTCTTAAAATTTTTTTTATATTCATCAAAGGATCAATTAAGCCCATGTATGAAATTTCTTTTATTGGGAAGAAACTTTTTAGACCTAAACTTTCCATTTGTGAGCCGCCAACTCCTATGAAATTAACAGAGTCGATGTTTTGTTTTAAGTCTTGAAGAAGTTCATATCCAAGAGCATCACCAGATTTCTCTCCTGCACACACTGCAATTTTCAAAATTTGCCTCTTTATCTAACTATACTTCTATCTGAATGAGTTATGCTTTCTAAGAATAACTGCATCTCCTCGATATTTTTGAACTTTGAGATTATTTCTTTCTTTGCATCGCTAAGTTTATTTTTTCTAAGATATAAAATCTTATATGACTCTTTTAAAGCCTCACTAGCCTCTTTTGAAATACCTTGTCTTTGTATACCAACGGTATTAAGTCCTCGTGGTATTGCTGGATTTCCACTTACCCTTACATAAGCTGGAACATCTTTTGTAATAATTGTCCCCAGAGCGCTAAAACTATAACTACCAATGTTGCAAAACTGATGCACGAGTGTAAAACCACTAAGTCTTGCTCCTTTGCCAACACTTACAACTCCAGCTACTCCTGCATTGTTGGTCATGACAATGTCATCTTCCAACACACAATCATGCGCAACATGCGTATAAGCCATTAAGAGATTATTGTTTCCTATTATTGTTTTTCCACTTTCTTGAACAGTTCCTCTGTTTATGGTCGAACCTTCTCTAATTTCATTTTCATCTCCAATTTCCAAATATGTCTCCTCGCCATCATATTTTAAATCTTGGGGGTCACCTCCTATACTTGCAAAAGGATAAATAAGATTATTTTTTCCAATTTCAGTATTTTTATGCACGAAAGCATTTCCTTCAATTTTTGTTCCAGATTTAATCTTTACTCTTGGTCCGATAACTGTGTAAGGCCCAATTGAAACGTTATCATCTATTTCCGCTGAAGAGTCTATTTGAGCAAGAGAATGTATCATTTTGGACGATCAGCACATAAAACCGTTGCGGAACATATAAATTTATCTCCAACAGTTGCTTTGCACTCAAATTTCCATATTCCAGCTTTTTCAGAAATTTTTGTTGACTCAAGAGTAAGCTTATCTCCAGGAATAACCGGATTTTTAAAGCGTAATTTATCTGCTCCTACAAAATAGTACATAGATCCTTCTTCAGGAGTTTTGTTCATTGAAACAAAACCTAAAATTCCTGAAGCCTGAGCTAAAGCTTCCAGTATAAGTACTCCTGGCATTACAGATCTATTCGGGAAGTGTCCCAAGAAAAACGGTTCGCTGTTTGTTACATTTTTGTATGCCTGAATGTACTTATGTTCAACAAGTTCCTCTACCCTATCTACCAAAAGAAAAGGATATCTGTGGGGAAGAAGCGTTTTTATCTTTTCTATATCAATCATTAAAATTCTTTTTTTGGATAGCAATATACCTAAGCCATTTAGAATGTTCCAAAACAACTCCTGCTCCCGAATATATTCCCGACTCTTTAATTGATTTTGTAACATACGTCATTGGATTAATCCTAACATTACTTTCAATTTCTATATTATCAACTATTCCACAACCTCCCCCAATCAAGCAATCATCGCCAATAAGAGTGCTTCCAGCAATGGCTGTTTTTGCTCCAATAATTGTATTTTTCCCAATAGTGCAATTGTGAGCAATGTGAACTTGGTTATCTAGTTTTACTCCTTTTTTAATTAAAGTTCTCCCTAAAGATCCTCTATCGATAGTACAAGCGGCGCCAATTTCAACATCATCTTCAAGTTCCACATTGCCTAAGTGCTCGATTTTTTCCCATGAGTCTTCTTTTTTTGCAAATCCCAAACCATCCGAGCCTATAACTGAATTTGCATGGATGATATTATCCTTACCAATTAAAGTTGAATGATACAAAATAACATTTGGAAATAGGTAAGAATTGGCTCCAATTTCAACATTATCTCCTATGAAACAACCTTGATTCAGAGTAGTGCCCTTTCCTATCTTTACATTCTCCCCAATAAATACATTGTTACCAATCTTTAAATCTTTTGACGACAAAAATTTTTCAGAATAGTCTTTCAAAGAATTTATTCTATTTTTTAGATTAAATAATTGTGTAAGTTTTGCATAAGCAACATGCGGATTTTTAACAACAATACAGTCTACATTGCAAAGTTTCTTAAATTCTTCGGGTAAGAGGACCGCAGAAGCCTCTGTATGCTTGAGTTCTTTTAGAAATTTTTTATTATAAATAAAAGATATGGAACCTTCTTTTGCTTCCCTTAATGGACTTATCTCGACAATTTCCTTTGTAGGCTCTCCAATTAAATCTCCATCTAAATAATTAGCTATTTTTGATAACTTATATTTATTTTTTAACAAATTAAGTAGTTATTTCTGTTCTTTATTTATTAAATCTACAACTTCAGGGGTTAAATTTATTTTTTCATCTGACCTATCAAAAGCTAACAGAGCCTGAGAGTTAAGAAGCATTTTAATTTTTTTTGCTTTTATAAGTTCATTAACAACCTTTTGAACAACTTCAGCCTGATCTGCCTGAAGTTTTTGAGTAACTTCTTGCTCTTTAGCTTGGATTTGCTGTGATAGTAGTTGAATACTTTGATATAGAGTTTGAATTTTTTTAAGCATTTCTTCTTTCTCAACATCGGAAAGAGTTGCCTCGTCTTTTTTTAACTTTTCAGCTAATTTTATTCGTTCACTGTCTTTAGCTTGAGCTTCATCAGTTAATTCCTTGTAATCCGATGAGTCCCTTAAATCATCAATCCTCTCTCTAGCAAGGTCTGTGCCTAAGAAAATTGCATTGTAATCTATTACAGCAATGCCCTCGGATAAAAAAGCAGAATTTCCAAAAAGTAATAAAGATGAAAAGATAACTATATTTTTAATGTTTTTCATATTAACTCCTTCCCTAAATAGTCATATTAAATCAAAAAGTAGTGAAGTTTACCTTTTTGAAACAGAAAATTCCTATTTTTTTTAAAATTGCGTGCCTATTTCAAATTGAAAAGTTTCAGTTCTATCATTAGGCGAGTCGTTAAATACAGATGCTATGGCAAATGATAATGGGCCTAAAGCGGTAATCCATGTAATTCCTACACCTATTGAATATCTTAATTCGGAAAAATCAAATTCAAAGCAATTTACCTCATAAGATTTACAGCCATCGCTAAAAACATTTCCATAATCCAGAAATACAGAGCCTCTAATTGACCTAGGATCTGGAACGAAGTTAAGTGGAATAATTAAATCCAGCCCTCCAGTCAGACTATATGTTCCGCCAATAGGTCTTGGATAACTTGGACCAAATCCGGTGTTATAAGACGCTTTTGGTCCTAGATAATTTTGCTTAAATCCTCTAACAGATCTCATTCCTCCAGCGTAGAAATGTTGATAAGGAGGCGCTGTCTCAGTGTCCCCGTAAGTAAAAAGAGCTCCAATTCTAGATCTGTAACCAAATATCAATCCAAGTGGTAAAGGCCTGAATAATTTAAGATCATGAATAAAACGTCCGTAATTTAAATTGCTTCCTGGTAAGGTGAAATTTAAAGAAATGGTATTGCTCATTCCGTTTGTAGGGAACATACCTCTATCAAGAGTAATCTCAGCCCAACTAATAGCGGCAGTTATAGTATCAAAATTAAAACCTTCGGAATTGTAAAAATCCTGAAGTTGTCTTGAACTATATAAGTTTGTTTTAAGTTTAGTGTTATCTAATTCCAAAGAAAGCCCAAGTTGCTCTATTTCGCTAATAGGTAGCTTAAAAGTTACATTACCCCCATAAGAGTCAGTGTTGTAAGCAGCTATATTAAAACTCCCATAATCCGTTTTTCTATAATAAGCACCATATCCAAGACCAATTCCATCGATTGTGAAATATGGATCAAAGAAGTTAAAAGATATATCTTGTCTCCATTCACTGTAATTTATTCCCACAGAAACAGAATTTCCGGTTCCAAAAGCATTTTTTTCAGAATAATTTGCCCCTAAGCTGAGACCATATGCACCGTAACCTAGAGATCCTCCTATTGATCCTGAATATTGTTCCTCAACAGTAAAAACTATATCTACTTCGTCTTGAGAACCTGGAACTTGTTTTTTCTCATAATCAACATTTTTAAAAAAACCCAGTCTGTTTAACCTTAATTTTGATGTTTCCAGAAGATTGTTAGAGACCCAACTTTTCTCCATTTGCCTCATTTCTCTTCTTAAAACAACATCGTGAGTTCTTTCATTTCCTTCAAAAACTATTCTATTGACCATGGTTCTTTGTCCGGGATCGACAAATAACGTAAGAGAAACGGTTTTGTCCTCTTCGTTTATATCTTTTGATGTAGAAACTTCAGCATTTGTATAGCCTAAATTTTCCAATAAATAAGTTATATTGTCTTCTGTAGCCTTAAGAATTCCCTCTATGTAAATTTCATTAATAGGAATTGCAATTAAACTTCTTACAAATAACTCTTTTTCTTCTAAATCGCCTGCAAGCTTTACTTCATTCACTTTATAGACTTCCCCTTCGTTTACCTTAATTGTAAGAAATAAATCTTTTTTATCTTTTGAAATTGAAACTATCGTGGAAAGTACGTCAAATTTTAAATAACCATTATTTTTATAAATTGACTCTAGAGTCTCTAAATCCCCCTTAAGATTTTCCCTGGAATAGCCAGAACCTCTGCTGAATACAGAAAGCCAATTCTTTTCTTTTAATTTAAATTCATCAATAATTTCTTCATCGGAAAATACTGTATTGCCAACTATATTTATTTTCATCAAAGAAGCCGACTGCCCCTCATCAATAATTACTGATAATTTAATTCTATTTTTTGGTAAATTTTCAGTCTTTACTTCGACAGAAGCAGAATACTTTCCCTGTGATGAGTATTGTCTTTCAAGTTCAACACTCAAGCTTTCAAAAACAGATCTTTTATAAAGTGAGCCTTCAGAAATTCCAGATTTTTTAAGCCCGTCAAGTAAAGCGTCGGTTTTAATTTGTTTGTTTCCCTCTATGAAAATTTCATCAATTGTGGGTCTTTCGATAAGGTCTATGAGAAGCGCATTCCCATCCCGTCCTAATTTTATATCATCAAATTTTCCTGTCTCAAAAATTGAAAGTGTAATCTCTTTAAATTTTTCGGCATTTATAAGATCGCCCAGCCCGAGCGGCATTACTGCAAAGACACTACCTGCAGAAACTCTTTGTAATCCAGAAATTCTAATATCGTCAATTACCCAAGAGTCTTCTTCTTGACTTAAACTCAAAGAAGAAAAAATAATTAAAAATATAAATAAAATAGATTTCATATTTATCTCATCAACTCAGAATTCTAAAAATATCGTTGAAAAAAACGAATATAAAAATAAAGAGAAGTGTTGCTGTCCCTATTTTATAAAAAAACTCTAAAAGCCAATTAGGCAAATCTCTCCCTATCAATCTCTCAACTGTAAGAATTAAAGCTTGTCCTCCATCAAGAACAGGCAAAGGAAGAAGATTAACAATGCCAAGGCTAATGCTAATGAATGCAATCAAATATATAAAAGAATATAAGCCGCCATAAATTACAGACTCACCTGCATATTGGCCAATCATAACCGGACCTCCTAGATTCTTAGGAGAAATTGAACCTGAGATCATCTTGCCAATAAATAAAAGAGAATTTTGAATTACTTCATAAGTTTGCCTAAATGAATTAGCAAGAGATTCTAAAATACCATAACTTTCGAACTTTCTAATATTTGAATTCAAAACATATGATGATGTAATTCCTATTTGCCAATTGAAACTGTCTTCAGATAAAACCGGCTTGATAAGTAGATCTATTTCTTTCTGATTTCTTAAGATCTTAATTTCTATTTCGTTGCCGTCTGAGTCATTGATCTGCTTCTTAATATCAGACCAAAAAAATATTTTACTATTGCTTATCTGAATGATTTTATCACCTGAAACTATTCCGCCATTTTCAGCTGGGCTTGAATTAATAACTTCTCCTATGATTGGTTCGAGAGGTGGAACGATTCCTAATATTGCTAATAAATTTGATGGTTGTTCGGTGTTTAGCCAGTCTTTAATATCGATTTTATGAGAAGAAAAATTTTGTCCTCTTTTTACTTTAAAGGAAATTAAACCTGTATCCCCTAGTCTTTTTGAAAGAGCTACTTGTGCGTCTGAATATGAGCTTATTTTAATATCATCTATTTCTATAATTTCATCATTTTTCTGCAAGCCAATTATCTGAGCATCAGAGCTAGGTAAAACGTCTCCTATAATTGGAGAAATTTTATAAACTCCATATAAATTTATAGAAAAAAATATTACCAACGCCAAAATAAAGTTAAACAAAGGTCCGCCCAAGGTAATTAAAAGTTTCTGGTAATATTTTTTAGAATTATAGGAGTCACTTTCTCGTGATTTGTCTAAGGACTCTTCTCCATGCATTTTTACGTATCCCCCAAAAGGCAAGACTCTTAGATTAAAAATTGTATTTTTTTTTGTTTGCCAGCTTTTAACAGACCTTCCAAATCCAATGGAAAAGTCCAATACTCTTACTCCGAAGAGCCTAGCAAAGAAAAAATGCCCAAGCTCATGAATAAAAACAATGATAGTGATTAGGGTTAAAAAAGAGAGTAAGTAGGTAAAAAAAGTCATTTAATTAGTTGTTCTGAAATATGATTAGATATTTTTATTGCTTCTTTATTAAAATCTTGTATTGACTCCAATGATACAGAATTCAACTTTATATTGTTTTTATCGGCATATTCCAAAACCACAGAGATAAGTCTATAAATATCAAGGAATTGTATATTGTCCTTTAAAAAATGATTTACAGCCACCTCATTAGCAGCATTTAAAAAAATTGGCATTCCCTTACCTTTCTCAATTGCAAAGTAAGCAAAATCAATTGAAGGAAATTTCATTCGGTCAATTTTTTTAAAAGTAAGTTCTTTTAACTGGGTCATGTCAATTTTTTTTAAACCATTTTTTTTAGTTTTAGGATAAGAAAGTCCATATGAAATTGGTATTTTCATATCTGGCTCAGCCATAGATGCTAAAATTGTTCCATCATCAAACTCTACAAAAGAATGTATTAAACTCTCAGGATGAATAATTGCCTCAATTTTTTTATGGTCTATTTCAAACAAAAACTTAGCCTCAATTATTTCAAGTGCTTTGTTCATAAGAGTTGATGAGTCAATTGTAATTTTGCTTCCCATTTTCCAAACTGGATGGTTTAGAGCCTGTTTTTTTGTAATTACCTTGAACTTATTGCGAGACAAGGAATGAAATGGTCCGCCTGAACAAGTAAGTATAATTTTTGAAATACTATCTAATTCTCTGCCTCTAATAATCTGATGAATTGCACAGTGTTCAGAGTCAATAGGAATAATTTCAGCTCCACTTTTCTGCGTTTCGTTTATTAAAAATTCACCAGCCATTACCAAAGGCTCTTTGTTTGCAATCAAAACTCTTTTGCCACAAGAAATAGAATGATGAATAAGATCTAGTCCCTTTGATCCTGAAATTGCTGCAATTACAGTGTCAACTTCATTACTTGCAATAAGCTCTAAGAGCTTATCCTTTGTTAATGACTTTTTTGAGTACTTTGCTTTTTTTGGATTTTCTAAATATGTTTTGCAGTTTATATATTTTTCAGCTTGCTTATTTATTACTTTTTCATTTGTAGAGGCAACTAAACATACAACCTCATAATCTTTTTTATTTTTACTAATAAAATCGAAAGCAGCTTTTCCAACTGATCCGGTAGATCCTAAAATTAAAATTTTCCTCATAGAGTCAAATAGGTAAGAAATAAAAATAATGGAATACAAAATAAATGGCTATCTATTCGGTCCAAAATTCCACCGTGACCTGGGAGCAAGTTTCCAAAATCCTTAATATTCATAAGTCTTTTTGATTTACTAGCAATTAAATCTCCAAAAATACTTATCAAAGAACAAAAAGTGATTACAAAAAAAGTCGTGTAATAGCCTGATTGATTTATTAAAGAAAGATAAGAAAAGTAATAGTTAAAATATGTAATTCCAGGAATTATGTTTTCTGTGAATAAAAAAGAAAAAGTTAAAATTATCAGGCTAGGTAAAAATAAGCCAAATATTGTTCCTTCCAAAGTTTTATTTGGACTTATCTCTGGAAAAATATAATTTTTCCCAAAGAGCCTGCCAAAAACTAAAGCAAAAACATCAGAAAGAACAGAGATAATCAAAGCAGAAAAAAAGATTGCTCTTGAAAAAGAGTCATTTATTAATTGAACCAAAATAATATTAATTAAAATCGCAACTAAAATAATCCAAATAAATAAATTAAATTTTCTTTTATTTCTAATCAGTTCATAGATTGAGAAAGCTAAGATGGCATATAGAATAACTTCAAAAAAAATATCTTCTGTATAGAAGACAAATAAAAGGGCAGCAAAGCCTAGGATTAAACCTGTGAAAATCCTTTTCATAGTTATCCTGACTCCGCTCCATATTTCCTTTTACGCTTATAAAAATCATCAATAGCTATCTTAAAATCACCTTTTTCAAAATCAGGCCAGTATTTTTCCGAAAAATAAAGTTCAGAATAGGATGATTGCCACAAATAAAAATTACTGAGTCTTTTTTCTCCGCCGGTGCGAATAATTAAATCTGGATCGGGATAATTTTTTGTTTCTAAGTAATTTTGTAAATTTGACTCATCGAGATTTACGTTTTTATTTTTGGAATCGGAGTAAAACTTATTTGCAGCATTCAGAATATCCCATCTTCCTCCATAACTTGCTGCAATTATTAGATTCAATTTAGGAGTATATTTTTTTGTATCTTTTTCAGATCTCTCTATCTGCTTAATAAGTTTCTTATTAAATCTTGATATATCTCCAATAAAGTTTAATTTAACATTTTCATCAATCAACTTAGGAGTTTGTTCTTCTAATGCCTCAAAGAATAAAGAGATCAAATCTTTTACTTCAACTTCATCTCTTAGCCAATTTTCTGTACTGAATGCAAATAGAGTTAGAAAATCAATTTTGTTTTCTAATGCACATTCAACAACAAGTCTCGCCTTTTTTACTCCTTCCTTGTGGCCTTCTTTAGATGAGAGTCCTCTACTTTTTGCCCATCTGTTATTACCATCCATGATAATTGCTACATGGTTGAGGTTTTTTTTCATTTTTAAATTTCTAAAAGATCTTTCTCTTTCTTTTCTAAAAGATCATCAATCTTTTCAATAAAATTATCTGTAAGTTTTTGTATCAAGTCCTCTCCTCGTCTGAGTTCATCTTGAGATATTTCTTTTTCATTACAAAACTCCTTAAGTAAAGCATTAGCATCTCTTCTTTGATTTCTGATAGCTACCTTAGAGTTTTCAGCTTCTGATTTTGCAACTTTAATCAAATCTCTTCTAGTTTCTTCAGTTAGTTCAGGAATAATTACTCTGATGACGTCTCCCGAGGTTGCTGGTTGGAGTCCAATATCAGAGGATTGAATAGCTTTTTCAATATTTTGAACTTGATCTTTTTCCCATGGAACAATAGATAAAGTTTTAGCATCCTCAACCGCTATATTGCTCATTTGACTAATTGGTGTATTTGATCCGTAATAATCTACTTCAACCGAGTCAAGCAAGGCTGGGTTTGCTCTGCCTGTTCTTATTCTTTGAAGCTTAGTCTCTAAAGAAGAGATGGTTTTTTGCATCTGTTCTTTGGTTTCTTGTTCTGTTTCAGTAATCATCAATTATGCACCAAGAAACCAATCTCTTTTCCATTAATGGCTTTGGCATTTTTTTAGCCTTCTAATTGGGATTTTACTTCCTCTGCAAAATCCTTTTTTTCAACTTCTATTCCCTCACCTACTTCTAATCTCACAAACTTTTCTATCTCAGAGCCAGACTCTAACAGAAGAGTCTCAATTGTTTTAGAAGGATCTTTTACAAAAGGTTGTTTTAATAAACTTACATCAGAGAGTTGCTTTTTCAGTTTTCCCTCTACCATTTTTTCAATAATTTCTTGAGGCTTATCTTCTCCTTCTACTTGAGACATAAAAATCTCACGCTCTTTACTGACGTAATCTTTATCAAGATCTTCAGGTGACAAAACTAAAGGATTGGTAGCTGCAATGTGCATTGCTATATCTTTTGCAAGGCTTTCATCGCCATTTATTAAAGAAACTCCAGCAGCTATTTTTTTATTAGAGTGAATATAAAAATCAGCTATTTCTCCGCTGATTTCCTTTACATTCCTAACTATTATATTTTCACCAATTTTTTGAACCAGTGACATTCTTTGGTCTTCCATTCCTTTTGAAACTAAATCTAAAAGATTTTCTTTTGTAGAATTTTCAGATGCATAATCCAAAGAGTTTTGACAAAAATCTAAAAAATTTTCATCTTTTGCGACAAAATCTGTTTCACAATTTACTTCTGTAAAAATTATCCCTTTTTCAGATTTTCGAGCTGAAATTATTCCTTCTACAGCTGTTCTTGAAGATTTCTTTTCAGCTTTCAAAGCACTATTTTTTCTGAGATTAGTAATAGCTTCCTCTATATCACCCTTTGCTTCTTCGAGAGCTTTCTTGCACTCCATCATTCCAAGTCCAGTCTTTTCTCTTAAATTTTTTACGTCTGTTGCTTTTATAGTCATCTATTTTTCCTCTTCAGATTGATCATTTGATTCGGATAATTCGTCTTTATTAGTATCAGATGTATTTTCTTCAGCTGATGAAGTCTTTTTTACCACCACAGGTCCATCTTTTGTAGCTCTTGTTACGCCTGATATTTCTGCCCCTTCTAAACAAGCATTAGAAATTATTCTGGATATAAGAGATATTGATCTAATAGCATCATCATTTCCTGGAATGATGTAATCAATATTATCTGGATTGGAATTTGTATCTACAATCCCAATTATAGGAATACCCATTTTTTTTGCTTCTGCAATAGCTATTTTTTCATTTTCTACATCAACAACAAAAAGTGCCTCTGGCAAACCTCCAATATTTTTAATGCCGCCAATGGAACGATCGAGTTTTTCCATTTCTCTTTTTATTCCTAATACTTCCTTTTTTGTTAACTCTTCAAATTTTCCTTCTTCTTCTTGAGTATTTAAGATTTCTAACCTTCTTATAGAAGACCTTACAGTTTTGTAATTAGTTAACATGCCTCCTAACCATCTATAGTTTATAAATGGCATATTGCATCTTTCTGCTTCTTCCTTAATTACTCTTCTTGCTGCTCTTTTTGTACCGACAAACAAAATTCTATTATTTGAGGCTGAGAGTTTTTTACAAAAATCAACTGCTGGCTCTAAACACTCTAAGGTCTTTTCCAAGTTGATAATGTGTACTTTGTTTCTATCACCGAAAATGAATGGCTCCATTTTGGGATTCCAAAATCTTGTTTGATGGCCAAAGTGAACACCGGCCTTTAACATTTGTTCAATGGATACTTCCATTTATTGCTCCTTTTTTATAAGCCCTAAGGCTGGGTTATTCCTCCTCGTGGCTAAGCATTAAACTGATATTGAGCAATATCAGCACCCTAATACTCTATCCAATCGAGT
>MDTE01059640.1_pt1 | contig 22221 bp, 25 predicted proteins | sample 811231 | NCBI WGS metagenome assembly MDTE01 (sample SAMN05326651, study PRJNA326480) | marine metagenome | isolation source: seawater | place: Indian Ocean: Red Sea | collected 2010 | reverse complement strand
CTTTTATCTAAGCTTTGTCTCCATATTCCGTAAAGATTCCTCCCCAAATGTAGCGTGAACTGAACAGCATTTGGGTGGAATGCAGGTTGTTTTTTTCTAATTTGAAGAAGCCGTTTCAGCTCATTAAAAATATATGACTCTGTGCTAAATTTCTTGTTTAGATTCATGTCAGATATTTTAATGCTACCCCTATTAAGCGCTCTGTTATGATTTGTTTGTCTATATAATCCATAATCGTTCTTCGTTCCAAAGAGACTATGTATATAGAATGCAGGAACGCCTTCCAGAGACAACATTATTGTATGGATACATACAAATCTCTCGATATTTAGATCTCTATCTTTGTGAAAAGACTCTTTCATGGCATCAAAAAGAGTTATATTTATCTCATAAGGCTCAGGCGTATCAGTATTGTTAGAGCGATATGAAACTTTACCTCCGTTCTTCTCCATCAAGTTGATGAACTTGGTTACTTCATCTTTTGTGAGAAATGTTTCTGCTGGTCTGAGGCCAATGCCATCATGAGATGCAATAAAGTTTAGATAGGATGTTCCAAGCTGTGATGGAGGCATGCTCATTGTCAATTTCTCGATATATGATGAGTCGCCGATTAGAATGGAATAAATTAATATTGGTGGCAACGAAAAATTATAAATCCAATGAGCTTCATTTGCATTGCCAAAGTAAGAGACATTCTCTCTAGCTGGCGTATTTGTCTCTGTAACTAAAATTGCTTTCGGGCTTAAATAGGCCAAAAGTGTTCTAAACAGTCTGACAATTTCGTGAGTTTTCTCTAAGTTGATACAACTGGTCCCGATTTTTTTCCAAATAAATGCTACTGCATCAAACCTGAAAACTGTAATGCCTTTGGTAAGGTAAAAAATAATGATTTGAACAAATTCATATAAAACAATAGGGTTACTAAAGTTATAATCAACCTGATCTCTACTGAAAGTACACCATACATATTTTTTACCCTCAGAAGTCTCAACCGGATTTAATAAATCTGTAGTTCTCGGACGAACTACTTTGGATGTATCAAATGGTTCATCAAAGTTTAAAAAATAATCGCTCCCCTTGCCTTTGCCTTTAATAAAGTTTTTAAACCAAAGTCCCTCCGAAGATCCATGATTGATAACCACGTCAGCCATTACTCCAAAGTCTTTTGATATTTTTAAAATATCATTCCATTGCCCAAATTTATGATAAATAGAGTAATAGTCTTTTACTGAAAAACCTTTGTCCGAGCTTGAAGGAAAGAACGGAAGTATGTGAACTATTTCAAAAATATCTCGACAATATTCCTGGAGAAATTTATGTATAGAGTTTATGGGAAGAGTATTCTTATCCTCAATCGTATCTGCATAAGTTATCATGACAACAGTATTCTCAGACCAGGATTCACCATCTTCGGTTATATGTTTAGGCAAATCATTTTGTGAATCTATAATGTGCTCTAATAGGGAATTCGAGAGTTGATTTATTTCCTCATTGCTCAGGACATCTGTATATATACGATTTAAGTGCTGTAATACTCTCTTTTCTAAATCTAATTTCCTATTATGCGACATATGTACTTGAAACTTTTAAATTTTCGAATCAGATTCTACTATATCCAAGAATCTTGTTTTTATTTCTGGCATGGCTGTTTCTACTCTATTCCAATTTGTAATAAGTGGGTTTTGATTTGGATTATCGAGAAATTCTTGCCCAGCAATAATAATGTTATTAGAAAATAGCTCTATCGCAATTTCCTCTTCATTTATATTTAATTGTAAACCATTAATTTTTGCATCATTACTATAGATTTCCAATAAATCTAATGCTGTCCTGTAGTAAGTAGCCTTTAGAGTTCTCAATGTATTGTATGTAAATGTATCCCCTTGCGCAGCTAGTTTCCTAATAAGAGTCTTTGTAATATCAATAGACATTTTTGATAATCCTTTTGATGTATCATTTTCAGATAAAACTTGATGCTTATGATCATATGTATCAGCAATATCGACTTGACATATTCGGTTGTATGCCTGATTTCTTTGCATCTCAGATAATAATCCAATTTCTAAACCCCAATCACATGGAATTCTTATCTCTTTTAATAACCTACTTTTAAATGAAAATTCGCCAGCCAAAGGGTATCTAAAAACATCAATGAATTCAATGTAATCCCTATGACCGAGAACTTTTTTGAATGTTTTGAGGAGAGGCGTTATAAGTAATCGAGTTACCCTTCCACTCAGGCTACCCTCTCTTATCCTTGGATAGTAACCCTTACAGAATTCATAATTGAAATAAGGATTTGCAACTGGATATACCAATCTAGCCAGAAGGTCACGATTATAAGTAGTGATGTCACAATCATGAAGTGCTACTGAACCTGCCTCATTTCTGGAATAAGTATAGCCCATGCAGTACCAGACATTTTTACCCTTGCCTGGTTGAGTTGGTGCGATTCCTAACTTTTTAAAGTCACTATCCAATTTTTTCATCTTTGGGCTATCATTCCAAATTACGGAGTGAGATTGATTTAAGCTGGAAAAAAATTTTTTTGCTTTGATAAATTCTGACTTATCTGCTTTATCCAAACCGATTGTTATATGATTTAAGTATTTAACATTACTAAGACAAGATACAATGTTTTTTAAAGCATCCCCTTTGAGCTCAGAGTATAATGACGGTAATATTAACTCGATAGGCGCTTCTTTTGAATATTCTCTAAGCTCAAGTTCTATCTCATCTAAAGATCGATTAGATAAGTTATGAAGCGTACTTATGACTCCATTTTGATGAAAATCAGACATCAGTGTTCTCCGTAGATTTTATTTTTAAAAAGACATCTTTAATGCAATCGGCCCAACCTATAGGCGCAGGGTTTTTACTATAGATTATATTGTTGTTATTAATTTTGTTTATCAAGTTTTCATTATTTTTAGACTTCACTACACATGCATAATCAACATTTGCTAGCATTTCTATGTCATTGGAACTATCACCTACGCCTACCGTAATAAATTTCTCGTCTCCTCTATAAGATTTAATTCTATCCAAATAATATCTGACTGCCTTGCCTTTGTCGTGAGGTCCACAAATGTGGCAGAATCTTGCACCTTTTACTATGTTAAGGCCGAATCCCTTTACTACAGATTCGAATTGTTGGTATTTAGTATAGTCAGATTTCCATGTTATTAATATTGAAAAGTCTCTTTTTGAGGCTAGAAGCAAATCATTTCCACTAAGTCCAGATAGTCGAGCTTTTTCCGAATAGTCTAGATCTTCGAATAAATCTATATCATCTTTGAAATTTTTATAAATTTCCTCTTTTATTAGCCTTTGAAAAGAATTAACTTTTTTTGATTCAAAGATCACGTCGTAATCCTCTCTTATTTTACATGGCTCATGTTGTGGGAGACTCCTGTGGTATATTCCACCTCCTGTTTCACAGATAAATGGATAATTTGTACTATGCTTAGTTTGTAAAGAGATGATTTCATGAAATGTCTTACTGGAATTAAAAACAAAAACATGATTGTTTGCACATAACTCACGAGCAATATCAAAGTTATCTCCCTCATAAAACGTATCATTATCTATAAATGTCCCATCAATATCAGTGAAAATCATCAAAGTCACATTATTTAGCTTATAGTTCATTTCATTACATATTATCTACCTCTTTTAGTGCAATTTATATGCCGTTATTGTTTTATTGGCATGATTTATGCTTATTAGATATTATGAAGAACATCCGTGTGCACAAACATACTATTTTTAGAAAAACTAAAGATGTGCTTTTTTTTGATATAACAATGCCTAAATCTAATGCTGCTGATTTAGTCATTCACGAATCTGCCGCTATATCGCCACCTGATGATAGCTTAGGTAATAAACAATTTTATATACATTTTCATCAAATTGATAATAATCGTGTTGTTAATGGATCGAGAACTTTTGAGCTAGTTAACTTTGAATGGGAAAAACCTTACCAGATTGTAGAGTTGAATCGAAATAGTGGCGCGTTAAGGATACCCAAAAAAACTTATCATAGATCAGTCTCATCTGAAAGTGGTTCTATAGTTATAAATCAATCTGAAAGAGATGATCTGTTCCAGGCAAAAAAAGAATTTGAGCCTGTGTCAGTAACTCAAGATGAAAAGCTTAAATATATACTTACAAATGTGAGGCCGCTAATTGTAAAACTATGATAATAAAATAAAAGTTCACACATAGGTATCAATACATATCTAAGAGTCTTGATATTCTCTCAACAACTTTTTTCTTTCCTAATAAAAAACATAAGTCATCAATAGACGGTGCATTTAATCTACCTGTTGTGGCAAAACGAATCAGTGGACCTACATCCTTAAACTTGAGATTTAAATCTTCGCACACAGATTTCACACAAGCACTTATTGATGGCTTGTCATTAAAATCAACAGAGAAAAATTTTGTGACAATATCTCTCAATATTTTAATAGTCTGACTTTTATCATATTTATCAATAATATCTAAATCATAGTCAATTTCATTTTGATAAAAGTATGTAATACTAGACGCAATATTTTTAAGTGAAAATTCTCTTTCAATTCCAAGAAGAAGTATGTCTTTTAAGTATTCATCATTGCTAGGCTTATTGGGCAAGTTTTTTTCAAGTAAATACGGCAGTATTTGATTCGCAATATTATCTATACTGTCACTTTTAATGTAGTGTTGATTAAGCCAATTCAACTTCTCTATATCAAAAGTTGCAGCTGACTTAGTGATGCGATTTAAATCAAAAAGATCTAGGAGCTCTTCGATATTGAATATTTCTTTGTCTCCATAAGACCATCCTGTCTTAGCTAGATAATTAATCAAAGCATCAACCCTGTAACCCTCACCAAGAAAATAATTTATATCGACAGCGCCGTGTCTTTTCGATAATCTCTTCCCATCAGTACCGTGAATCATAGGAAGATGACAGAACATGGGAATATTAGCTTGAAATGCTTTAAATAGATTTACTTGTAAAGGCAAGTTACTGAAGTGATCATCGCCTCTAATAAGATGTGTTATGCCCATCTCAATGTCATCAACAACAGAAGTTAGATTATATGTTGGAACACCATTAGACCTTAGTATCACCGCATCGAAAAAAGTTTTTGGATCAAACTTTACTTCTCCATGTACGGAGTCGATAACATTTACGGCACTCTCTCTCTGATTTCTGAATCTAATTACATGGCCATCTTTATTTAGTCTATTTTCATAGACAAGAGTTAAATCAGTCTCTCTTGTTTTCTCATTAACTTCAACTTTATCATAATAAGCCATATCTTTATTGATAAGCTCTTCAATCTTATTGATGTAATGCTCAAACCTCTGAGATTGATAGATTATGCTATTATCATGGTTGAGACCCAGACGACCTAATGCCGATATAATCGATTGTTTATATTCATCCGTACTTCTCGAAGTGTCAGTATCATCAATCCTGAGTAAAAATTTACCTGAATGTTTTCTGGCGAAAAGCCAAGAGTAAAGGGCGGTTCTCACACCACCAATATGAAGCCATCCTGTTGGACTAGGTGCAAATCGAGTGATTACATTCATAATGTCATCTTAAAGTTATTCACGAGTGCACCAGGTAATCTTGCACTTGAGGTAGACCTCTCCTCATAAGTCCCAGAATCAATCAATAATTCTCTTTTCGATGTGAACCCGATTAGATTTTCTCCAAGCATACTGTAAACGCTGTCATCGAACCTCATGGTATTAATTGGTGCTGTGAGCTTGCCATTTTCTATGATGAAGCAACCAAACCTTGTTAATCCAGTCATTCTACCATTATTTCGGTCAGAAAAATTAAGGTACCATAAGTTACTAATATATAATCCATTATTGATCGTGCTTAGAATTGAATCATCAGATACGCTTCCTGCATTCATATCTATAGAGTATGGATACTCAGCAGTGCTTGATGCATTATGGGGTACTGAATACTCAAGTGACGATCTTGGTGAGGTCAATGATTCAGAGAATTTACCATCGCTAATCATATTAATCTTATCGGGTTTTATGAATCCATCTGCATTAAAGTTAGCAGAAATCCCATCTTTTATATTTTCTGTGATAGATACCGATGGGTGAAGTTTTCTCTCTCCTTTATTTAACAGATGTAATGGACTTGTTCCAATTTTATTAGCTTTGTAGCTAAAACCGCCCCATGACATCATATCTATTACTTCATTTAGTGCTGATGGCTCAAGATAAACAGTATATTCTCCTTTTTTTATAGATCTTGGTGGTTGCGATAATATTTGTAATTTTTCGATACCTTGGTTAAGAATGTAATCAAAATCATCATTAATCCAATTCTTTGATGAGTAGTTCAGCTTTATTGCATTATTATTTTCATTATATATGGAGTAGTCAAAGCTAAACGAATAATCACTATGCCAATTAAACTGTCCTAGTGAATTAGCTAGTCCAGTATAGATGTATCCCGAAGAGTATATCCCTACCAAATCAAGACCAGAAACTTTACTGAATATGTAATCCAAATTCTCCTCATCATTAATAGTTTTTTCAATATCACAAATCTCAGTTGATTGGACCGATTTTGAAAACAATAAGTATGGATCCTTAGGAAGATCTGGAAGTTCTCTTCTTAAATAGTTAAGTGTTTTAATAAGTGTTGCAAGATCTCTATTAAAATCACCATTAAGTCTAACAAATGATTTTAAATTTCTCTTATCGCGATTAGATAGACTTAGAGACATTGATATTTGTCTAACATTACCAGGCTGTCTAATTCTCGCTTTATTTAATCTTACAAAGTTTGATTCCTCAGCATCGAAATTAATTATCAAAAACTCATCTTTTTGTATATTCTTAAATAATTCTAGAACAATTCTTTGGAAATAATCTTTCATTATTCACCGCCGAAAACATCTATATTTCTAAACAAACAAGGAGGTGTAGCATGACCGACAAATATGGTTTGGTTTGGCTCTCCTTTTCCACAGTTAGCAGTTCCTAAGATAGAAAAAGATGCTTTATCACCGACCATTGAAAGATTATGCCAAAATTCTTTTGTAATACCTCTATAGTTAGGATTTTTAACTACAGATTTGAGTGTACCATTTTTAATAATAGTCCCTTTCTCACAGCCGAATTGGAATTTATTTCTATAATCATCTATGGACCATGAATTATTTGTTTCTAATAAAATTCCATCCTCTATTGAACTTATCATTTGAGAAAGTGATGATTCACCGGGTTCTAAATTAATATTGCCCATTCTGTCAATAGGTGGTCTATTCCAACTTGTCGCTCTAGAACATGCAACGTAGTCTTGTTCAGTTCTCTGTGATGAATAAAAGCTGCCTATCGGTCTTTTTAATATGCCGTCTTTGATAAGATACTTTTTATCTGCTTCTGTTCCGTCATCATCAAAACTATACGATGCTAGCTCTGAATCTTGAGTTGGATCAAATGATACATTTAGTTTATCAGATCCGTATTTGTAATTGCCAAACATGTCCAAATTAACAAAACTAGATCCCGCATAATTTCTTTCATCTCCTAAAATTCTATCAAGTTCTAATGGATGTCCTATAGACTCATGAATTTGGAGAATCATTTGATCCGGGGCAATTAAAGCATCGAGCTTATTACTAGGGCAGTTTGGTGCCATAGACAATTCAATAGCATCATGAGCAATTTTCTCTGCTTGATTTATTAGGTCAGAGTCTTTTAAAAAATTATACCCAATTTGCCTTGCATGTGCGTGGCCACCATGGGTTCTTGTTTGAATCTGCTTCTTGTGCTCAGCGCAAGCGATTAGTTGAGGCAAGATATATGAAATATTCTGTCTAAACTTACTGCCGTTAGTGTCGGTAAATAGAGTTTCTACTTTATTATACCTAAAACTGGCACCCCAATTAGATATATTAGGTTTAGATTTTAGAGATCTATTAATCTCCATAAGATAATCAACTTTATCTTTATTTGATTCTTTCGCCCAGCTGTCTTTTTCGTGAGTAAAATATTTACCATCTTCAATTCTGTTCTGAGGAGGTGTGAATTTGTGAACTAACTTTCCTGATGAATATTCAGCCCACTTTTTTGCCTCCTCTGTGGCTCTCAATATTCCCTCTCTGGTAAGATCGCTGCTTGCGCCGTATCCATAGCCACCATCATGAATTACAGTAACCATTAGCCCCTCATCTTCCAAAATTTCGATTGGCTCTAGGACGTTCCTCGTTACAGATATAATATTTGTGTACTTATTTACGAATCTAAATGAGCAATAATCTACATTTGGCAAATAGGTATTTATTTGTTTTAGAAATTCATTTTTCATGATTTAACAAGAAATACATTGTATCATTTAAGTTATATTATGCATAAGATTTATCCTCTTGTAAGAAAAACAAATTTCCCAAGCATACACAGAGAAACCCTAGAAATTATACAGGTTAATCTTGGCTATAAATGCAATCAAAGATGTCTTCATTGTCATGTTAACGCTGGTCCAAATAGAAAAGAAATGATGAATAAAGCCACAGTAGATCAAGTATTAGACTTTGCCGTTAACAGTAATATTAAAGTCATAGACTTGACTGGTGGTGCTCCAGAAATGAATGAACACTTTAGGTATATTATCGAATTTTGCAAAACTAATAATATCCATGTAATTGACAGGTGTAACTTAACGATATTAGCTGAAGAAGGTATGGAGAATCTAGCTCAAGTTTTATGTGAGAATAAAGTTGAGGTGGTTGCATCCTTACCGTGTTATTTTGAGAAAAATGTTGATTCACAGAGAGGCAAAGGTGTGTTCAGTTGCAGTATAAAGATGATAAAAAAACTAAATGATTTAGGCTATGCCAATGAGGATGATTTAAAATTAAACCTAGTTTACAATCCGTTAGGTCCAGCTCTGCCTCCAGATCAAAATAAACTCGAAAAAGAATACAAGTCGTATCTGGATGAAAATTTTGGCATAAAATTCAATAATCTTTATACAATCACGAATATGCCTATAAATAGATTTGGAAGCACACTTGTAAGCAATAATTTGTTCAAAAACTATATGACTCTTTTGAAAAGTTCATTTTCTGAAAAAGCAATTAACAACGTTATGTGCAAAAAATTAATAAGTATCGGCTATGATGGATATATTTATGATTGTGATTTCAACCAAATGTTAAATATACCTCTATCTAATAAAAAATTACATATTTCTGAGCTTACAAAAAGTTATCTTAAACAAAAAGTAATTGCGACAGCCGATCATTGTTATGGATGTACTGCAGGCTCAGGTAGCAGCTGCACAGGAACATTAACCTGAGATGAAATTCTCTATTATAATTCCTGTATACAATGAGGAGGATACTTTAAAAAAGAAATACTCATTTCTACAATGGCTTAAGACAGAATTAGCTGCTGAACTTATAATAATTGATGGGAAAAGTGATGACAATACACTTGATGTCGCTAAAACTTTAACTAAAAATATCTATCAATGTGATAAATCTAGATCGAATCAATTAAATATTGGTGCTGAATATGCAACTGGTAAAATCTTAATTTTCCTGCATGTAGACACCTACCTTAATAAAAAAGCTGTGAATGGCATTTTGAATCTTACTGACAAATTTAAATGGGGGTTTTTTAACATAAAACTAGATAGCGAGGAGCTAAAGTATAAAATACTATCCTATTGTATAAACTTAAGAAGTAAGCTGTTTAAGTACGGAACAGGCGATCAAGTTTTAATAGTAAATAAAAGAGTTTTTCATGAACACAGTGGCTACAAAAATATCAATTTGATGGAAGACCTTGAAATCTCAAAAAGACTTAAACTTAGATCAAATCCAGAAATAATTCTGGGCAAAGCTGTTACATCTGTCAGAAGATGGCAGAAGTATGGTTTTTTTAGGACTGTATTTTTGATGAGATTTCTTCGCATTCTCTACTCTTTTGGTGTTAATACTAAAAAACTAGAGGAAATATATAAATGAGTACTATTATTAACTTATTAACTAAAAATCCAGAATCATCAAATTGTAAAACTAGGTTAAAAGAGTTATTAACTGTTGATGAGCGTATTTTTCTTTCTAAAAAAATGTTAAAAGTTATATGCTCGGAAATAGCAAGAGTCGATGCATACAAACTACTCCACGTATATCCGAACCATAGAGGTGATTTTATAGAGAATTTGTTGTTTAGTTACAACATGGCAGCCGTTTCGCAGTGTAAAGGTTTTTTGAGTGACAAGATATATTCAGCTTTAGATTACCTCAAAACTACCTTCTCGAAAAGAATTCTAATAGGATCTGATATTCCTTGCATATCAAGGCATGATATTAATCTATCTATAAACTATCTGAAAAAGTATGATTTAGTAATCGGGCCATCGAAAGACGGAGGATTCTACCTGGTTGGTGTTAAAAATGTTGGACATCAAATTTTTAAATTTATGAGACAAAATAAAATTCTGTCTTCGGACTTAATAAAGATATGTATCAAACAAGATATCAGTTATAAACTTTTGAGGACACTCAAGGATATTGATGAACCTGAAGACTTATTATCCATATGAGCTAGTTTTTATATAGATCATTGAGCTTGATATATTTTAGATATGTGTTGAACATAGTTGTAAATGCAACCTTAAACCCATTTTTGCCTTGAAGTATTCCTCCCTTTATAATCAGTTTCTTGAAGAGAGCCCACAATGCTCTAGAAATTGGTCTGATATTTGAGGGTTTTACTCCATTATCAAACAGTTGTTTTGCGCTGAGAGTGCTCCTAAAGTTCATTTTGTCAATCCACTCCTCCATTGACTCATATGTGTTATGAATTATGTGTGACTTTACTTTTACTACTTTTTGGCTTTGAACTGCTGCATGATCATGCCTCGTATCATAGTTCACTCTAGTTTTGTCATACAATCTTGTTACATAGTCGGGGTAGAAGCCCGCAGCTTTTATCCATTCGTCACCACAATAGTTTTTTCTTCTAAAAGCAAAGCTGTCACATTTTTTGTCTGTGAGTTTAGTATTGTTGACAAAATCTATTAAATCTTGATCAAGATACTCATCTGCATCAAGGCTAAATACCCAGTCATGCGATGTATACTTAGATGCCTCCTTTTTTTGAGCACCGTCACCGAGAAAAGGTTGTATATGCACAGTAGCTCCGCATGATTTTGCTATATCACGAGTTGAATCACTACTTTCTGAATCTAACACAATAACCTCGTCGCATATATTACTCAAACTTTTTACCGCACGGGAGATATATTTTTCAGCATTAAGAGTAATAATTGTTCCAGATATTTTCATGATGATAGAACTATATTCATAAGTTTTTCTAAATTTTCAAAATGTTTCTGGTAATCATAATCTTTATTTGATGACTTAACACCATTTTCTATGATTTTTTTTCTTAATTCTTTATTTGCAATCAAAGAGTCAATATTATGCATAAGATCATTATGATCTCTAGTTTTAAACAAAAGACCATTATGTTTATGAGATATAATCTCAGGGACTCCGCCAGCATTGCTCCCAATTACTGGAACACTCATCAGCATTGCCTCTACCACTGTTAGCCCAAATGTCTCCTCATAAGTAGGTAATATAATCAGATCAAAGTATGGCATATATGACATAGGTGATTTTAGAAATCCAACAAAACACAATTTACTTGATAAATTATATTTTTTTGCTCTGCTTATTAATTCAGACTTATACTTATCATTCATGCAGTGACCAATTACAAATAATTGAATATCATGTTCACTATGTTTAATTGCGTCAATTACAATATGCTGTCCCTTTTGTTCTTCTATTCTTGAAAAGACACCAATAGAGAATTTGGAGAGGTCCATTTTATATTTTCTAAAGAATTCCTCTTTTGATATTGATGGTTTTATTACGGGCTTATCAATTCCATAAGGCAGAATATGAATCTTAGATTTATCCAATGGTAAAAACTCACATGATTCCATATATAATTTTTTAGTAATAACTAAGAACAAGTCAATATTTCTATACAAGAATTTATGATAGAGATTTTTTTTTGGACGCGTCAGCTTCATTTGTCTGTAGAATATAATCTTGATATTAATTGGAATGAGGATTTTTAAAAAGACAGCTAATATTAGATCTTTAGCCCAGCTAACATGAATTAGATTAATCTGGTGTGTTAGTATAAATTTTCTCAGAATTAAAAAATTACGGATAATTTTAAAAATTCCACCTGATTTACACTCTACTTTGTTTGTGTGTGTATTTTCAGATATATATGATTTCTCTGAGCAAGCAATAAAAAAGTTTTTATCATGACTATAATGTTTTGTGAGCTTTAGAATATAAAGCTCTAGACCGCCCTGATCTGGTGATAAACATAAAGCTAACAATCTATTCATAATCATATTTTTTTTGGTTATTATAGACTTTATATCATGGGATAAACAAAAATAATTCAATAGTTATATGCTTTACTGATTAAATTTAAATATGAAGAAGCTTCTAGTCATACGTAATGATAAGTTGGGCGATTTGATTTTAACTTTGCCAGCACTGAAAATGATAAAGTCGTCGGTCAAGGATATACAGATAGATTGTCTTTTAGATGAGAAATATTCAGATATTCAATGTATGACAGAGTATATGGATAGCGCAATATGTAATCATGAAAATATAATAGATGAGATCAATACACAAAATTATGATTTTTCAATCAGCTTTTTTTCGACATTTAATATTGGTTATAAACTCTGGAAATCAAACATCAAGAAAAGATATGCTCCAGCGACAAAATTGGCTCAAATTTTTTACAATAAGAAAATTATGCAAAAGAGGTCGTCATCTGAGAAATCAGAATATGAATATAATATCGACTTGGCAAAGTATTTCCTAAATGATAATTCTTTTGATATTGCATCTACAGATAATCAATGCATGATGGTGAAAAATGAGAAAACCGTCTCAGCTGATAAAAAGAACCTTGTTTTTGTGCACCCTTTTACAGGTGGCTCTTCAAAAACTCTGTCGTGTGATGATTTTGTAGAACTGTGTAAAGAGCTTGATAGGCTGAGCGATTGTTCATTTATTTTACACTGCGATGTTAATGATCATGACAAATGTCTTGAGCTAGAGAAAAAAGCCTCGAATCTAGATATAACTACTATTGCCCCTACGAATAATCTAGTGAAAATGTTTGAAAACATCAATCAATGTGATTTATTCATCGCAGGATCGACTGGGCCACTGCATGTGGCAGCAGCACTAAATAAAAAGACAGTTGGGTTTTATCCGTCGAAGATATCTTCTTCACTTCTTAGATGGGATACAATTAACACTGAGAGAAATAAATTATCCTTTTGTGACATTGGTTGTGATGATAAATATATCAAAGTTGATCTTAATGAGGTGGCAAAATTAATAAATTTAAATTTGCTTGACTAGTTTTGAGATAGAATCCTTTACATTATCAGCAGGTATATTATTCAAACAATCCAAATGTAACAAAGGACAGGCTCTTTTATAGCACGGGCTACATTCTAAGTTTTTATATAATATCATTCTTTTGCTCTCCTCAATAAGAGGTGGAGTATATTTAGGCGATGAGGAGCCATAAATTCCTACTACAGGTCTGCCAAGGGCTGCGGCAATATGCATTAGACCAGAATCATTAGCTACAACACAACTTGCCTGTTGTAATATCTTTAGGACCTCATCTAAGGATGTTTTACCCATGAGATTAAGAAGGTTGTTATTATTCAATTTCATAATATCTTGATTCATTGAATTATCTAATCCAATAAATACTACTTGAAAGTCATTTTGGATACTCTCTGCTAACTCAAGCCACTTTATAGTCGGCCATCGTTTTGCAGGACCAAATTCTGCATCAGGACAAAGGGCTATGAATCTTTTTTTTAAATCAAATTTATTAAAGACATGCTCTAAGTCAACCGTGTGATTAATTGTTGGCCTGAAGTCTTCACTGTATCTTTTATCTATAAGATTAAGATATCTGTTAGCCATGCCCTCCTCTCTTTGAAGGTTTTCTTTGATTATGTTAACAAATCCATATCTAAATTCACCAAGGTAACTTACCCTGTTCTTGATACCAGCTACTAGAGGCACAATAGATGACTTAAGGCTATTCGAAAGGATATAACAATGTGAATAATTATGTCTTCTCAAGCTCATTCCCAGCTTTATTCTATATAATAACGATAGCTTTCCATGTCTTGTCTTCGAAATAATCACGTTGTGTATATAAGGAATACTTTTAGCAATATCCAATAGGTTTTCATTTACTAAAAGATCAATTTTAGAATGTGTCTTGATTTTACTTAAAGCACTTAGAAAAGAAATGCTTATAATTAAATCGCCAATCCAGGCAGGAGCAATGACAAGAACTCTGGAATCATTCATCTGTTGGAGTCGAGAAAAGATAAGTATGCTTTAACACCATCTTCAAGTTCTGTTGGTTTACCGTCAAAACCTGCAGTGTATAGATTTGTCATATCAGCTTCTGTGAATGCTTGATACTGTTTCTCAAGCCCATCAGGGAATTCAATATATTCAATATAACCAGATTTGAAGAAATCAATCACTGAATTTGCAACATCGTTGAAAGATCGGCTTTTTCCAGTGGCAACATTAAAAATTCCTGAGGCATCATTATTCATAAACCAGATTTTTATATCAATTGTATCTTTTACATAAACAAAATCTCTTCTTTGTTCACCATTAGCATATCCATGGCTGCCTTTGAAAAGCTTTAACATTCCATGATTTTTAAATTGATTATAAAAGTGGTAAATAACACTGCTCATCACCTCCTTGTGTTGTTCATATGGACCATATACATTGAAGTATCTTATACCAACTACCTGTGAATTTATTTTATCAAAATTCTCTCTGACGTAGTTATCAAATAATAGCTTTGATTCTGAGTAGTGGTTTAATGATGATTCATATGCTGGTTCCTCTTTAAAAGTTGAACCTCCTCCATATACTGAGGCCGATGATGCATAAACCATATCGATACCATTATTTGCCGAATAATTTAATAGTTTTTTTGAGTAGTTTAGATTAACTTCCATCACATAACCTCTGTCTGGCTCTGTCGTTTTGGAACAAGCACCAAGGTGAAAAATATAATCAATTTTGTTACTGTATTTGCCATTGTGTAGGTCTTTTAAAAAGATATCATGTCCAATGCAATCAACAATTTCTAGGCTATCAATGTTCTTAAATTTACTCGAATACTTATCTAACTCTTCAACTATCAAGACCTCTTTGTTAAGTTTGATGAGTTCTCTAACTAGATTAGTGCCTATAAATCCTGCGCCGCCAGTAACTACAATCATAAGATGAATAATACATTATTTTACACTCAATTATAATAATACCCACAAAAGTATTGTTATGTACTTAATATAGCTGCTACAATTACTTTTTTTAAAAAAATGAAAAGGTCACAAATACTTGTTGGTATAATAATGGGATCAAAATCTGATTGGCCAATTATGAAACACGCCTCAGACACACTTACTAAGCTGTCTATCAAGCATGAAAAAAAAATCGTTTCTGCTCATCGAACACCAGATTTACTATTCAGCTACGCAGAGAGTGCATCAGATCGCGGCATCGAGGTTCTTATCGCAGGAGCAGGAGGGGCAGCACATCTTCCTGGGATGACTGCAGCAAAAACACATTTGCCTGTAATCGGTGTACCTGTTAAAACAAAATCTCTAGAGGGAAAAGACTCTTTGCTGTCAATACTACAAATGCCCGCTGGCATTCCCGTTGCAACACTTGCTATAGGCAAAGCTGGATCCATAAATGCTGCACTACTCGCTGCATCAATACTTGGTATCAAGTACCCTCAGATTAATTCAAAGCTGATTTCATACAGAAAAAATCAAACAAGAAGAGTTCTTAAAACGTCAAAATTAATCAAATGAAAATTGCTATCTTTGGTGCAGGTCAACTTGCAATGATGATGATTCAATCTGATAAAAATCACGAACATGAATTTGTAGTAATTGATCCAAGCTCGAAACCTCCTGCAAGTAATTATGCTCAACATATACAAACAGATTATGCTGATCCTAAAACACTTGATAAGATAAAAAATGATTATGACATAGCAACTATTGATTTTGAAAATGTTGATGTAGGTGCAATGATGGAGTTAGAAAAATATATTCCAGTTCATCCCAGTTCATATTCACTAGAAGTTTGTCAAGATAGATTAAAAGAAAAAGAGCTTTTTAGAAGTCTTAATATAGATACCACACCATTTTTTAAAATTAACAATATGGATGATTTAGAAAAAAATATTAAGGTAGATAAAAGCTATATTCTCAAAACAAGAAGGTTTGGATACGATGGAAAAAATCAATATCGTATAAACCCTAACGATATTATAAATACGGATCTATTAGAACAAGATTGTATCCTTGAGGAACTGGTTGATTTTGAATCTGAGGTGTCATTAATCTGTGTAAGCTCTACTATCGGCGATATTTACTATTATCCTCTTGTTGAAAACTCTCATGATAATGGAATTTTAAATATGAGTATATATCCAAGCAACTACACATATCTTCAACCGGATGCAGAATTAATTGGCAGAGATTTAATAAAATCAATGAATTACTTCGGTGTTTTGGTTATTGAGTTTTTTGTAAGTAGAGATAAAAGATTAATTGCAAATGAGATGGCGCCTAGAGTTCACAATTCTGGACATTGGACAATCGAGGGATCCAATATCAGTCAATTTGAATCTCATGTAAATGCTATTTCGGGGAAGAAAGTTAATGCTGATTCGATTTCTCATAAGCCCTCTGCAATGCTTAATATACTATCAAAGCACGTATCAAAAGATACAATTACTAACATTGAAATGAATTATGATGTATTTTTTCATGATTATCACAAAACTGAGAGGAAAAATCGCAAGTTGGGGCACATGACTCATACATGTGCTACGCGTGACGAACTTGAGGAAAACATCGAAGAGATAATGAAATTGCTTTAATGGCTTCTCTTTCCATCAAAAACACAGACAAAATAACAGCCTTCTTCACCAGCATGAACCCTATGAAAATCACCATCTTTTATCAAGACTGTGTCACCTGCAGATACAGAAAATTTATCGCTATTAATCTCCATTTCTCCGCTGCCTTTTATAAAAAAATATATTTCTTCTTGACCAGGGTGCTTATGGCCTGATGTACTCTTATTAGGATTTAAATCGGTGCTGCTCAAGACAAGATTATTTAACTCGGAATTATCACAAACTTTATATCTGTCATCCTCTTTCGCTATAACGCCACCTATATCATTGATATTGTACTTATTCATAAATTAACTCTCCAATTCAATAATGAGAATAAAATGTTGTTAATATTTAACTTTATCATAAGCATAAATCATGCCAACTTTACATTACTCTTATTTTTATCAACTATTTCATTATTATCATTGAGATACAATATTGTGGGTTTATGATTTTCAATCTCGTTATTAGTTAGGTCAGTGTATGAACAAATTATTACTTTATCTTTAACATTGATTTTATGACAACATGCTCCATTAGCACATATCTGACCAGAATCTGCTGGCCCAGGTATCGCGTAAGTTGTGAGTCTCTCGCCATTAGTTATGTTATAAAGCTCAATCTTCTCAAAAGGTAATATTTTCGCTGCATTGAGTATTGAGATGTCAATTAAACAAGACCCTTCATAATCAATGTCTGCTCCTGTTATAGTTGCTTTATGTATCTTCGAATTTAAAAAACTTCTAACCATGTCTATACATTACTATTTTTACGATTTAGGTCTAATTATATTTGAATATTATCTATTAGGCGAACCTTATTGACATAACATGCAATAAAAAGAGAGCTTTCCTCTAATAACTCGCCTGCTGGCTCTAGTGTATCATTTTTCCTATGATCAAGATACTCAACAGATATCTCTAAGCTCTCAATTTTTTTTATATAGTGCTCTTTGAGCTTATAAAATTTCTCACCTTCTCTGAGACCTTTTCTCATACTAACAAGAATATTATATATGTTTGCGTACTTATTAAGAGACTCCTTACCAAGTCTATTCAGTCTTGAGCTTAGCGCAATGTTATTTTCTCGGACTACATCTACATCTAATATTTGAATATGTGGGAAATATGTCTTGGCAATATATTTGATTAATAATAATTGTTGAAAATCTTTTTTACCAAAGCAAGCAAAATTAGGCTCTATGATTGAGAATAGATATTTCACTATTTTGTAGACACCAGAAAAATGATTTGCTCTTGAGGCCCCACATAAATATCTAGTGAACTTTGGCAAGTCAATATTTTTATTATTATCAAATTCGTCAGAAATATTTAACTTTGGTGCAAAAATAATATCTACATTTTTTTTTCTACAATTTTCAACATCATCTTCGAAGGTGCTTGGGTAACATTTGTAGTCATCATGATTATCAAATTGCAATGGATTGACATAAATCGTGACTACCTTGACTGTGTCCTCAGGCGCTTTATCAATTAAAGTTAAGTGTCCATTGTGGAGATTACCCATTGTTGGAATCAAGGATAATTTACTAGAATTATTTTTATACTTCTTAATATGGGCTTTCAATAATTCTGTGTTGTCGATGATTTCCACTATTTTAACTGTTTTTTAAATTTATTGATTTGATTATCTAATGGAGAGGTATGTTTAGTAATGAATGAATCTATCACATTATAACTTATCCCGAGAAGATCATATATCACAGCGACCTGACCGTCTAAACTATTTCCTGAACCAATGCCAATTACTGGTATTGAGCAATCATTACATATTCGTCTGGCAAGTCGACTCTCCAAGCATTCTAGCAAGATTATATCTACACCTATTTGCGTAAGTTCAAGCGCAAGGTTATATATAACGCAGGCTTCCTTTTTTGACTTGCCATATTTTCTATATCCTGACTTTGTCTTAATAGTTTGAGGAAGAAGACCGATATGAGCACATACAGGAATTCTTTTAGAAACAAGATACTCAACAATCCCTAAATTATTAGTATTTACCTCTAGTTTTACTAGATCGGCGAATCCATTGGAGATAAACTTTCGAGAATTTTTTAAAGCCTGTGTTTTATTTTTGAATGTCCCTTTGGGTAAATCAACCATTAATAAAGAATTTTTTAATCCAGATTTAACACATTTTGTATGATATGTTATTTCTCCTAAGGAAACATTGTGTGTTGATTTTTCACCTTTAATTACTTGCCCAAGGGAATCCCCAACTAAGATTATATCAATTCCCATCGAATCAAGGTACTTACTCATGCTTGCATCATAAGCGGTTATACAAGATATCTTATTTCCTCTTTCATAAAAACTGAGAAGCTTTTTGATTTTGTTCATATTTATAACGAAGATGGATTGAAATATTTCTTCCCATTTATATCAGAAGATATTTCCTGAATAAGTATTTGAAAGTCATTCTCATTATTTATATCAACATTTGAGGTATTGATGATAAGGACAGGAGAAGAATTGTATTCATGAAAATGTCTCATATATACCTCATTAACAGAATCAATATATTTTTTTTTCATATTTATTTCCATTTCAAGTCCTCTTTTTTTTATCCTTTCTAGTAGAATATCAGTAGGGGCTTGGAGATATATAATAAGATCAGGAGTTGGAGGTGTGAACATGAGTTTTTCTCGTATTTCTAAATATACTGAGTACTCTAATTCATTTAAGTTTAATTTAGCAAATAAATCGTCCTTACCAAAATAAAAATCTGATATGAGCAAGCCATCCATCTCTATAACTTTTTGTGATTGATCAATTCTTCTTAACAGAAAAAAAAGTTGAGTAGAAAATGAGTTAGATTGATTTTGATCATAAAATTCCTTTAAAAATGGGTTGTCGATATAATCTTCGAATAATGTGTCGCATTTGATGGTATCAGATATTCTTTTAGCCAATGTGGTTTTTCCGACACCTATAGCTCCCTCGATTGCAATATACTTCTTTTTTATCATTAAAGCCTTTTAATTAATTTCGAAATTTTTCCATATTTAGGTACTTTATAATTGTACCCAGTAATTTCAAATAACGGTATGAGTACAAATTCTCTATACTTAATTCCAGGATGAGGTATTGTTAATTCTTCTGTATCCATAATTACTTGATCATATATTAGTATATCCAAATCTAAACTCCTTGGCCCCCACCTTTTTGTTTTCTTTCTATTATGCAACCTCTCTAAATTTTGAAGCTGTGAAAGAAGCTTATGGGGGGATAGATTAGTTTTTATTTCTGCAACAGCATTAATAAAGTTAGGCTGAAATTTTGGTCCTAGGGGAATAGACTCGTATAAATTCGAGCTTTGAATAAGCCTAGTATCATGCATTCGATTGATTTGTTTCAATGCTCTATAGATTCGGAAGTGAGGATGGTTCTGATTGCTACCTATGCCTATAAAAACTTGATTCAACGTAAAAGTCTAAGTTAGCTTTTCTTTTATTCTTGCTGACTTTCCTGATCTTTCTCTGAGATAGTATAATTTGGCTCTTCGGACATCACCGCGTCGTTTAACTTTTATACTGTCAATTAATGGACTATGCGTTTGAAATACCCTCTCAACACCCTCTCCATAAGAGATTTTTCTGACTGTAAATGATGAACTGATTCCTCTATTCTTAATAGCTACAACGACACCTTCAAATGCCTGGATTCGTTCTCTCTTGCCTTCTTTAACCTTGACAGACACTACAACTGTATCCCCACTTGAAAAGCTAGGGGTGTTCTTAATTTGTTTAGATGTAATATTTTCTACAGTTTTAGTCACTATCTTGTTCCGTTTGCTCAGCTATAAATTCTTGAAGTAGTCTATCATCTTCTTTTGAAAGATTCACGTTTTTTAGTAAATCTGGTCGTTTAAGCATTGTGACACCCAAAGAATGCTTCCTTCGCCACTGTTCAACCTCGCTGTGATTTCCGGATATCAATACATCGGGAACAGATAATCCATCAACCAGATTAGGTTTAGTATATTGGGGGTATTCAAGTAACTGGTTGCTGAAAGAATCATTTTCTATTGAGCTCATATTTTCCGCAATATCAGGAATCAAACGAACGATACCCTCGATCACTGCTGCTGCTGGTATTTCCCCTCCAGATAATACATAATCACCAATTGATATTTCTTCATCAACTAAATTATCGATTATTCTCTGATCAACTCCCTCATATCTTCCGCATATGAAATTTAGATTACTTTCATTTGATAGGCAGGCTAGTTTTTTTTGCGTTAGTCTCTCCCCTTGTGGAGATAGCATGATGGTTTTACCTTGGTTTAGGGAATCTATTGCTTTTTTAACAGGACAATATTGTATTATCATACCAGGGCCTCCCCCATATGGTTTGAAATCAACTCTTTTGTGCTTATCATCTGTAAAATTTCTTATATTTAAAATATTTATTTCAATAAGTTTCTTTAACAGCCCTTTTTTTATAAGACCATGATTTTTAAAAGATTCAAAGAAGTCAGGATATACAGTAATTATATTAAATTGTTTCATGATCAATAATAATTTCTTTTTTTGGAACTACAACTATGTTCTCGCTAACATATGCGATATAAACATATGAATTTTCTTTTTTAATTGCCATTACATCATTTGCGCCATTATTAAAAATAAAATCGACTACACCAATCGTCTCGGCTCTCGTAGTTACAACACTCAGGCCTTCAATATCCCGCCAGTAGAATTCACCATTATCTAACGAGGGAATCTGAGATGCATTTATAAAGATATCTTTCCCAATCAGTTTTTCAGAAATATTTATCTCTTCATAGCCCTCAAATTGTACAATAATTTTTTTTGGCATAATCTTAATATCTATAATCTTAATGATCTTTGATTTGCCATCTATTTCTATCCTGGTGACGTAATTTTTGATATTTTCTGGTGGATGTGAATATGATTGAATTGCAACCCATCCTTTAATGCCATGTGTGGCTAGTATCTTTCCGATGGTAACAGTACAATCGTTTTTCATGAAACAAGCCCAGGATAAGTAGGTTTAGTTTTTTTCTTGTTGATTGGTATCTGCTTTTTCTTCTGCAGGTGCTGCTTCTGCTTTTTCTTCTGCAGGTGCTGCTTCTGCTTTTTCTTCTGCAGGTGCTGCT
>MDTE01194600.1_pt1 | contig 22232 bp, 22 predicted proteins | sample 811231 | NCBI WGS metagenome assembly MDTE01 (sample SAMN05326651, study PRJNA326480) | marine metagenome | isolation source: seawater | place: Indian Ocean: Red Sea | collected 2010 | reverse complement strand
GCCCCGAGGACCTCAACCGGGTCTGGGTGCTGCGCAAGGTGCTGAACCCGCTGTCAGCGGTGGAAGCCATGGAGTTGCTGCGGGACCGGATGGTGAAGACCAAGTCGAACCAGGACTTCCTGGCCTCGATGCAGAAGATGGGCTAGGCCTCTGGCTACGATCAAGGTCCGGCAGCGGGGTCCGCTGCTGGTCGATGGCGACGATGTCACCCTGATCGACTGGGAGGGGCGGGCGTATCCCATCGACCGCCGCCCCTTCGTGCTCTGCCGCTGTGGCGCCTCCGCCGAGCGCCCGTTCTGCGACGGCAGTCACCGACGGATCGACTTCGACGCGGCCGAACCCGCTCCCGAATAGCTCACTTCACCCCGCCCGGTCCTAGGCGGGCACCGCCGCGCGAGTGACGAACGTGATCGCCCCGTCCTCGGCGTCGACCTCGACCTGAGCCCCGTCGCCCAGTCGTCCCTCCAGCATCTCGACCGCCAGCGGATCCAGCACCAGGCGCTGAAGCGTCCGGCGCAGTGGCCGCGCCCCGTAGGCCGGATCGAATCCCGTCTCGGCGAGCAGGTCGAGGGCCGCGGGTGTGAGCGTGATCCCGATCTGGCGATGCTCCAGCCGTCGGGTCAGCGCCTGCAGCTGAATCTCCACGATCTCGCGGATGTGCGCGCGCCCCAGGGCGTGAAAGAAGATGACGTCGTCGATCCGGTTCAGGAACTCCGGCCGGAAATGCTCACGGAGCGCGTCGTTCACCTGCCGCCGCACCCCTTCGTCGAGCGTGCCGTCACCGTCCTTCGCATGGTCGGCGATGAACTGGCTGCCGAGGTTCGACGTCATGATGACCACCACGTTCTTGAAGTCGACCGTTCGGCCTTTCCCATCGGTGAGCTGCCCATCGTCCAGCAGCTGAAGCATCACGTTGAGCACCTCCGGATGGGCCTTCTCGATCTCATCGAAGAGCACGACCGAGTAGGGGCGCCGTCGCACCGCTTCGGTGAGCTGGCCCGCCTCGTCATAGCCGACATACCCTGGCGGGGCGCCGATCATGCGGGAGACGGTGTGTTTCTCCTGATACTCGGTCATGTCGATCCGGACCATCGCCCGCTCGTCGTCGAACAGGAACGCGGCCAGGGCTCTGGCCAGCTCGGTCTTGCCCACTCCGGTCGGCCCGAGGAAGACAAAGCTGCCCAGCGGCCGGGCCGGATCCTGGAGCCCGGCTCGCGCCCGGCGGATGGCGTTCGACACCGAGTCGATCGCCTCCTCCTGGCCCACGACGCGCTCGTGGAGACGCCGTTCCATCTTGAGCAGCTTCTCGATCTCACCCTCGACGAGACGGCTCACCGGGATCTTCGTCCACCGGCTGACCACCTCGGCGATGTCGTCTTCGTCGACCCGCTCTTTCAGCATCCGGCCCGCGGTCTCGGCCGACTCGTCGGGTGCCGCCTCGAGCTGGCGCTCGAGCTCGGGCAGGCGGCCGTACTGCAGCTCGGACGCCTTGGCATAGTCCCCCTCCCGCTGGGCCCGCTCGATCGCCAGCCGCACCTGCTCGAGCTCTTCGGCAAGCCCCCGCTTGGACTGGATCGAGGCTTTCTCCTCCTGCCACTGCGCCTGCAGTCGCGTACGCGCCTCCTTGCGTTCGGCCAGCTCCCGGTCGAGACGGTCGAGACGGGCGCGAGAGGCCTCGTCCTTCTCCTTCCGTAGCGCTTCACGCTCGATCTCGAGCTGCATGATCCGCCGCTCGACCTCGTCGAGCTCCACCGGCATCGAGTCAATCTCGGTCCGGAGTTTCGACGCGGCCTCGTCAACCAGGTCGATCGCCTTGTCAGGCAGGAATCGGTCGGCGATATAGCGGTCGGACAGGACCGCGGCCGCCACGAGAGCGGCGTCCTTGAACTGGACGCCGTGATGGATCTCATAGCGCTCACGGAGCCCGCGCAGCACGCTGATGGTGTCCTCGACCGTCGGCTCGGGCACCACCACCGGCTGGAAGCGTCGCTCGAGCGCCGCATCCTTCTCGATGTGCTTGCGATACTCATCGAGTGTCGTCGCGCCGATGGTGTGGAGCTCACCGCGAGCCAGCATCGGCTTGAGCAGATTCGACGCATCGATGGCGCCTTCGGCGGCGCCGGCGCCCACCACCGTGTGGAGCTCGTCGATGAACAGCACGATCCGCCCCTCGGAGCCACCGATCTCCTTGAGCACCGCCTTGAGTCGCTCTTCGAACTCGCCACGATACTTGGCACCGGCGACGAGGGCTCCGAGGTCGAGGCTGATGATCCGCTTGTCCCGCAACCCTTCCGGCACGTCGCCCCGGGCAATCCGACGCGCCAGGCCTTCCACGATGGCCGTCTTGCCGACGCCCGGCTCGCCGATCAGCACGGGGTTGTTCTTCGTCCGCCGGGAGAGGACCTGCACGATCCGACGAATCTCCTCGTCCCGTCCGATGACCGGATCCAGCTTGTCGTCCGACGCCAGCGCGGTCAGATCGCGGCCGTAGCGCTCGAGCGCCTCATAGGTCCCCTCGGGGCGCTGATCGGTCACCCGCTGACTGCCGCGCACCTCGGCGAGCGCCTCCATGATCCGCTTGGTGCTCGCTCCCTGGGCCGCGAGGGCCTGCGCCGTCGGCGCCCCGTCTCCCTCGAGGCTGAGCCCGATCAGCAGATGCTCGGTACTGACATACTCGTCCTGCATCCGCTCGGCCTCGCTCTCGGCCACGCTGGCCACCGCCCGCAATCTGGGCGAGGGCCCCACCTCGGCGCCCCCCTGCACCTTCGGCAGCCGGTCGAGGGCGCGTCGGACCTCGGCGGCGGTGGCCTTCGGGTCGGCGCCGAGGCGAGTCAACACCCGGGGAACCACTCCGTCGGGCTGCTCCACCAGCGCCACGAACAGGTGTTCCGGGTCGATCTGTGGATGCGTCGCGCGCTCGGCGAGCTGCTGTCCGCCCAGCACCGCTTCCTGTGCCTTCTCGGTATATCGCTTGAGATTCATGTCGTGCTCCGTTCTCGCTCAGGCTCGGGCCGCCTCGGCGGCCGCCAGCGCCTCGTAATGTGCTCGCTCGTCCGGCGTCAACGTCGTCGGCACCCGGATCGACACGGTCGCATAGAGGTGGCCCGTGTCGGTGCCACTCCCCGACGGTGGCATGCCGTGCCCCTTCAATCGCAGGACCTGTCCGCTCTGCGTCGCCGGGGGCACCTTGAGGGTCAGGGGAGCACCCTCCAGGCGCGGGACGTCGACCGTGCCCCCCAGCACGGCCGTCGTCACCGGCACCGGCACCTCGGCATACAGATGCGGCCCCTTCCTCGTGAACGTGTCGTGGGGGGCGAGCTCGACCCGGAGCAGGAGGTCTCCCGCGCTCCCACCGGCCAGACCGGCTTCGCCCTCGCCGGCGACTCGCACCCGCGCCCCCTGATCCACCCCGGCGGGAATCTTCACCCGCACCCGGCGTGTCCGCCCACCGGTCTCGAGGGCCAGCTGTCGACTGGCGCCCCGATAGGCCTCTTCGAGCGTCAACCGGATCGGGTGCTCGACGTCACGGCCGCGGCGCGGACCAGACCCCCGGGGATCGAACCCGGGTCCGTCGGTGAAGAACATGTTGAAGAAGTCGGAAAACCGGGCGTCGCCGAACAGGTCCTCGTCGACCACGGTTCGATACTGGCCGCCCTGTCGGGACCCGGGCGAGAACGGCCCGCCCTGTGGGCCTGGCCCACCGGCCTGCTCGTACATCCGCCAGTTCGCGCCCAGCTCGTCGTACTTCCGCCGCTTCTCCGGGTCGCCGATCACCTCGTGGGCTTCGTTGACCTCCTTGAAGCGGCGTTCGGCCGCCGCATCCCCGGGGTTCACATCCGGGTGATGCTTGCGAGCCAGCTTGCGAAACGCCCGCTTGATCTCGTCCTGTGAGGCCGACTTCGCTACACCGAGCGTCTGGTAGTAATCCTGGAAGCGCATCTACAACCCCAGCAGCCGACTCAGGCGGTCGACCTCGCGTCCGAGCTGACGTCGACCCGCGCGACGGTCCAGCACGTCTTCGTGCATCAACCCACGCATACGCTGCACGACGTCGGCCACCGAGAGCAGCTGTTGCACGCCGGCCAGGTTGACCCCGAGGTCGTCGACCAGCCGTTTGATCAGGCGGAGCCGATCGATCTCCTCGGATGAGTAGACCCGCATGCTGCCGACCGTCCGCGAGGGGCGCACGAGCCCCAGACGCTCGTATTTCCGCAGGGTCTGCGGGTGCATCCCCAGAGTGCGCGCCGCCACGCTGATGAACACGATTTCCTCAGCCACCGTCATCTGCTCCTCGACCTGATACCTTGCGTCGTTTCGCATCCAGGACCTTAGTCGATCCGAGTCTATACATTGATACGTATTGTATCAATCTTTGTTCCCTGGGATACACTGCCCGCAGGATGAGCGCACGCGAAACATTCACCTCCCGATGGGGGCTGATCCTGGCCGGACTGGGTATGGCGGTCGGGGCCGGGAACCTGTGGCGCTTTCCTCGCATCGCCGCCCAGAACGGGGGGGCGGCGTTCCTGATCCCGTGGTTGATCTTCCTGGTGGTCTGGTCACTCCCGCTCCTGATCGCCGAGTTCGGGATCGGCCGGGGAGCGCGCCGTGGCGTCATTGGCGCCTTTGCCGACCTCTTCGGTCGCCGGTTTGCCTGGATGGGCGGCTTCATCGGCGTGACGAGCGTCATGATCCTGTTCCACTACTCGGTGGTGACCGGATGGACGCTGAAGTACTTCACGGCGTCACTTTCGAGTCAGCTCGACGGGGTGGATACGGCGCGCTACTGGGACCAGTACAGCCACTCGGTGTGGCAACCGCTGGCGTTCCATGCCTTCTCGGTGGGGGTGGCGGGAGTCATCATTGCCCGCGGCGTCGTGCGCGGGATCGAGCGGGCGAACCGGATCCTGATCCCGATGTTGCTCGGCCTGCTCATCGTGGCGGTGATCCGGTCGATCACCTTGCCGGGAGCGGGAGAGGGCCTCGGGTTTCTCTTCGCGCCCGACCTGTCCCGCCTGGCCGATTCACGAACCTGGCTCGAGGCGCTGACCCAGTCCGCCTGGTCGACCGGGGCGGGGTGGGGGCTCATCCTGACCTACGCCATCTACATGCGTCGCGACGACGATCTCGTCGTCAACGCGACCGCGATCGGCGTCGGCAACAACACCGCCTCCATTCTCGCGGGGATGGCCATCGTGCCGACGGCCTTCGCGATCCTCTCCGAGAACGACGCGCTGACGGCGATGGCCGCGGGCAACACGGGGCTCACCTTCATCTGGATACCGCAGCTGTTCGATCGGATGCCCTTCGGCGACCTGGTGATGCCGCTGTTCTTCCTGGCGCTGTTCTGCGCGGCGCTGTCCTCGCTCATCGCGATGGTGGAGCTCGCCACGCGCATCCTGATGGACACGGGTCTGACCCGCGCGCGGTCGGTGCCCCTCGTCGTGGCAGCCACGATCATCTGTGGGGCCCCATCGGCCGTGAGCCCGACCGTGTTCGACAATCAGGACTGGGTCTGGGGTCTCGCCCTGATGATCAGCGGTCTCTTCGTGGCGCTCGGCGTCACGCGCTACGGCGTGTCGCGCTTCCGGGAGGCCTTCATCAACATCCCCGGCAACGACCTGAACCTGGGCCGAGGCTACGACTGGATCATCCGGGTCCTGATCCCGGCCGAGTTCCTGTGCATGTTCGGGTGGTGGGTCTACCAGGCGGTCACGGTGCTCGACCCGGATGGCTGGTGGCTCCCGCTGCGACCGCTCTCGCTGGGAACCTGCTTGATGCAGTGGGGGCTGGCGCTGGTGCTGCTCATCGCCTTCAACCAGCGTCTGGCCGCCGCCAGTCTGCGCCAGCGCCCCGAAGACGTCGCCCAGCCAGCGTCGTCGGGATGAGGTGTGGTACGCTCGAACGTTGGAACCGAAAGGAGAATGCGGTGTATCCAGAATTCATGATCGCGCCGATGCGCGAAGAGCTCACTCGATTCGGCGTCAAGGAACTGCGCACGGCTGATCAGGTCGACGAGGCGGTGACGCAGTCGAGCGGCACCCTGATGGTGGTGGTGAACTCGGTCTGCGGCTGCGCGGCAGGAAAGGCCCGTCCGGGCGTCGCTCTGGCCCTTCAGCATCCGGTCAAGCCGGATGCGATCACGACGGTCTTCGCCGGCGCCGACGTCGAGGCGACCCAGCGGGCGCGTGGCTATTTCACTGGCTATCCGCCGTCCTCGCCGTCGATTGCGTTGCTCAAGGACGGCAAGCTCGTCTACATGATGGAGCGGCACCAGATCGAGAACCAGGAAGCTGGCGCGATCGCCGCCCAGTTGACCGCCGCGTTCGACCAGCACTGCCAGGCGCCGGTCGCCGGCTGATCCTCGCCTCGGGGCAGGCGTCCGCGACGAGCCGATCACCTCAGGCGTCGAGCCGTTGGGTCTCGGCCACGATCGGCAGCGGGCGCCCGCCATACCGACCCACCGTTTCCCGCACCACCTCGGCGAGCGTGTCGATGAATCGCGGGTGGTCATTGACGGCCGCCGCCCGACGCATCGGCACCCCGAGCTCCGCGCACACCTCGGCGGCTTCGTGATCGAGGTCATACAGCACCTCGATGTGATCCGAGACGAAGCCGAGGGGATGGATCACCACGGCCTCGAGCCCGCGTGTCGCCTCGTCCCGCAGATAGTCACAGATGTCCGGTTCGAGCCACGGGTCGGTCGGCCGCCCGCTGCGACTCTGAAACACCAGGGCCCAGTCGCTGGTTCCCAGCCTGGCCGCCACCGCCTCGGCGCCGGCGCGGAGTTGCTCCAGGTAGCGGCTGCCGTCGGCCATGCTCGTGGGAATGCTATGGGCGGTGAAGACGATACGAGGCGAGCGTTCGGTCTCGGAGCGCAACGCGTCGCACGCGGCGGTGATCTGGGCCACGCACGCGGCGATGAACCCCTCCGCCACATGCCAATCCGACACGTAGGTCACCTCGACGTCAGGGTGGCCGGCCTGCCGGTTCTCGTGCCGGGCGGCGTCGACGTTTCGCCGATACTGCTCGCAACTCGAATAGGACCGCTGGGCGGCGAGAATCACGCCGACCGCGCGCCGCACGCCGTCCTCGGCCATCCGGCGCAAGGTATCGGCCAGGAACGGATGCCAGTTCCGCATGCCGACGTAGACCGGCAGTGCCGGTCCCTCAGCCGCCAGGGCGACCCGCAGCCCGCCCGCCTGACGTTCGGTCAGCTCGGTGATCGGCGAGACCCCTCCGAAGAGCTCGTAGTGGTGGGCCACTTCCTCGATGCGGCTGGGCGGCACCCGCCGGCCGCGAAGCACGTTGGCCAGAAACGGCCGGATGTCATCGAGTCCCTGAGGCCCCCCGAAGCTGACGAGGAGCACCCCGTCAAACGGTGTTCGATCCGGTGATGTGCTCACCTGCTGATGATAGACGACAGGGGAAGCGCCGGCCGAGCCGCTGCGCCGGCCGGTAGTATGATCCACGCCACCATGCCGAAGCTTGCCGCCAACTTCTCGATGATGTTCCAGGAAGTCGACATGCTCGACCGGTTCGGCGTCGCGGCCAGGATCGGATTCGCGGGCGCCGAGATCCAGAACCCGTACGGCCAGAGGAGCGAGGAGATCGCGGCGGCGTATCGTGACAGCGGTCTCGAGGCGGTGCTCTTCAACACCCCCGTCGCGGTGGGGGCGATCCCGGGCCAGGAGGCGGAGTTCGAGGCCGCCGTCGCTCAGGCCCTCGACTACTGTGCCCGGGCGGGCTGTCGCCAGATCCACTGCATGGCCGGTGTCGCCGAGGGCGGTCGCGCGGAAGAAACCTTTGTCGCCAATCTCCAGCGCGCGGTGCCCGCAGCCGAGGCCGCCGGCGTGCGCCTGCTGCTCGAACCACTCAACACCCGCGACAACCCGGGGTACTTCCTCCACCACACCAGCCAGGCACGGCGGATCATCGACCAGGTCGGGAGTGAGACGGTGCGCCTGCAGTACGACCTCTATCACATGCAGATCATGGAGGGGTCACTGAGCGAGACCATCGCGGCCAACCTCGACATCATCAGTCACATTCAGCTGGCGGGGGTCCCCGAACGCCCCGAGCCGGACGACGACCAGGAAGTGCAGTATCCGTTTCTGCTGCAGCGCCTCGACGAGCTCGGCTACGACCGGTGGGTGGCCTGCGAGTACCGCCCACGGGCCGGGACGCTCGCCGGCCTGGCCTGGGCGCGCCGGTACGGTATCGACCCGTCGGCCGGCTGAGCGTCTGGCATGCCGACGATTCTGCTGACCAACGACGACGGCGTCTCCGCCCCCGGGCTGGCCACACTGGCCACCTGTCTCGGGCCACTCGGAGACGTGGTGGTGGTGGCGCCCGCCGAGGAATCGAGCGCCGTGAGTCACGCGTTGACCGTGCGCCGGCCGTTGACGCTGAGCAACGTCTCGAACGGATGGTCTGCGGTGGACGGGACGCCGACCGACTGTGTGAACGTCGCGGTCAGCGAGCTGCTCGAGGCGCCACCCGATCTGGTGGTGTCGGGGATCAACAACGGCCTCAACATTGGCGACGACGTCACCTACTCGGGCACGGTAGCGGGTGCGCTCGAGGGCATTCTCCTCGGCATTCCGGCCATCGCCGTGTCGCAGCAGCGGCCCCTGCCGATGCACTACGACCGAGCCGGCATCGTGGCGGCGCAGCTGGCGGCCGCCGTGCTCGACGAGGGGCTTCCGCCCCGCACGCTGCTCAATGTGAACGTGCCGCGTGGCACGCCTCACGGCGTCCGGGTGACGGTGCAGGCGGGGCGCACCCAGGAGTTCGCCCTCGAGTCGGCGCCGGCGCCATCAGAACGGACCAGAGTGTGGATCGGCGCGGCGAGCTTCGACTGGGACGCGCAGCCCGACTCGGACTACCGGGCCATTCAGGACCGCTGGGTCTCGGTCACACCGCTCCGGCCGGACTGGACGCATCGCGCCGCCATACCGGCGGTGGAAGCGCTCGCGGCAAAAGTGCTGGCTGAGGTAGAATAGACGGCTGTGGCGGGGCGTGGCTCAGCCTGGTAGAGCACTCGGTTCGGGACCGAGGGGTCGGAGGTTCAAATCCTCTCGCCCCGACCACTTCCTTCCGTCGTCACCCGGCGACCCCAGACAGCAGGATCGGCCTCCTACCACCCGAGTTCTTCGAGGTGCTTCCGCTTGATCTTGAAGTCCTTCGAGTAGCCCGTGCCCTCGACCCGCACGAAGAACTCCTGACCGTGGCCACCTCGCAGGACGTCGACCTGCGACAGGGCGAAGAGCGCGGTCACCCCCGTCAGCGACCCTGAGCCGATCAGCCGGCGATGCCGCGCGGTGTGCGCCTCGGCGCGCTCGGGCGCCAGGCTGATGTCTCGTTGCTCGTCGAACAGCAGCACCCGCTCGACCGAGGACGACAGCTCCCGGGCACCACCCAGTGTCGGAGGACTGGGCGAGGCAATCACCCGGAGGAACAGGGCCCGGTCCTCCGGGGCGATGTTGCCCACCGTCACCGTGTCTCCACGCGACCTGGCCTGGGCCACCCGCTCCGCCACCCAGCTCTCGGGGGTGTGGAGCATGATCCGGTAGCCGCTGCCGGCGCCCGAGAACAAGCCACCCCGATCCACCAGTTCGAGCGGCCGCGGCACCCCACCGCCCGCCTCGATGATCGCGGCGATCCGTGCCTCATCGAGCCCCCGAGCCGGCTGGGCGAGACCGGTGACGGCCACGGCCAGGCAGGCGGCGACGAGCCCCGACACCAGGGACTGCCGACTAGCGAAACTCGTTGGTTGGCGTGATGATGAATCCATCGGCTACTCCGGGCCGCCACCCACGCTTCAGCGTGATGGTGACCTGAATGTCTTCGGAGCCCCCCCGTCGTCTGGCACCGATCTCCAGACGTCCCCGGCCGGTGGTGAGCGGACGGGAGAACGATGCCGCATCCTGCGCCACCTCGAGCCAGAAGCTGTAGGGGAGGTCCCGCAACTCCGCGACCGCATCCTCCAGCGTGGCCCGAGTATCAGCGGAGGCAGTCATCGCGAGCTCCCGTCAGGACACGGCAGATTGCGCGCGGGTGCGCCGAACGGCGGTGAACACCTGATGGTCCTCGGTGTACCACACGTCGGCGCCGGCGCGGTCGGCGACCTGTTCGGCGTAGGCCACGGCCTCTTCATACGACGGCAGCAGCACATGCGCGGGTCCGGGCACGGTGCTCACCGAGCAGGGCCCGTTGGAACTGGTCTCGCGGAGCACGAGAAGGTCGCCGTCGCGCGGTTGCTCGGAAGCCGCGGCCTCGGACGGGGGCGCCGGCGGGGCCCCGGCCGCCACCAGAAAGTCGAGGGCTGACCAGCTGCTGGGCTCGGGACCGCGACGCTCGGAGCGACGCCGGTCGAGCTCCGCGCCCTGGCCCCGCATGCGCCGCTCGCCGACGCGGCGATCCCACATGATCCTGGCCGAGATCGGTGGCGCGCCGAAGGTGTCGTGCAGCGACCGGAAACGGTCGTCGCAGCCACGGCGAACGATGATGACCTGTTTCACCGACATAACACGGAGTGTGTTCGATTGTAGCACTCAGCGGTCCCACAGCCACGCCGCCCCACGCACCCCGCTCGCGTCCCCGTGTACCGGTGGCAGAAGCCTGGTCGCCACCACGTCGGAGAACACATACGGTGCCCAGCGCTCCGGCACGTTCGTGTAGAGCCTGGACACACGAGACAGGCCTCCGCCGAGGACGATCGCCGCCGGGTCCATCAGGTTGATCACCGTGGCCAGCGACCGCGCCAGCCGGTCTTCATAGCGGGCGAGCGTCGCCTCGGCCGAGAGGTCGCCGGCCGCCGCGGCGGCCACGATCTCGGGGGCCGGCAGAGCATGACCGGTGACCCGCTCGTGATCGGCGCTGAGCGCCGGACCCGACAGAAAGGTCTCGAGACAGCCTCGTCGCCCGCAGTAGCAGGCCGGCCCCGGGTGCTCGTCACCCTCCGGCCAGGGCAGGGGATTGTGCCCCCACTCGCCACCCACGCCGTTGACCCCTCGCCAGAGCCTCCCGTCGACCACGAGGCCACCACCGGTGCCGGTCCCCAGAATCGCCCCGAACACCGTAGCGTGACCCTGACCCGCTCCGTCCTGTGCCTCCGACAGCGCAAAGCAGTTCGCGTCGTTCTCCAGCCGGACGGGGCGACCGAGCCGACGGGCCAGGTCCTGTTCGAGTGGTTGGCCGATGAGCCAGACGGAATTGGCATTTCGCACCAGCCCCGTCGCCGGAGAGAGGCTCCCCGGCATCCCGATGCCGACCGACCGGCAGGTGCCCGCCTGGGCCTCGACGAGGGCCACCGACCTGGCCACCGCCTCGAGCGTCCCGGCGTAGTCGTCGCGTGGCGTGGGGACCCGGACGCGGGCCGCCACGTCGCCATCGCTCGTCAGTGCCGCCGCCTCGATCTTGGTTCCGCCCAGGTCGACGCCCACCCGGCAACCCGTCGCCTCCATCGGCCCGTCCCTCCGGAGCGATTCTACTGGAGCGCCGACGTCGCGCTCCGTGAGTCCGATATAATTCCGGCCGCCCTCGAGAGGCGGGAGGACGAACGTATGGAACACCTCAAGACCAAGATTCGACACGTGCCCGACTTCCCGAAACCGGGCATCCTCTTCTACGACATCACCACCCTGCTCCGCGACCCCGTGGGGCTCGGTGATCTCCTCGACGGCCTGTCGGCGCCGTTCCGCGACCAGCAGCTCGACCTGATCGTCGGGATCGAAAGCCGCGGCTTCATTCTCGGTGCCGCCATGGCCGATCGGCTGGGCACCGGGTTCATCCCGATGCGGAAGCCGGGCAAGCTGCCCGGCTCGACCCTGAGCCAGTCCTACGAGCTGGAGTACGGCACCGACACCCTCGAGATGCACGACGACGCGATCGAGCCGGGACAGCGGGTGCTCGTCGTGGACGACCTGCTGGCCACCGGCGGCACGGCCCGAGCGGCGATCGACCTGCTCAAACAGACCGGCGCCGAGGTGACCGGGGTCGCGTTCCTGGTCGAGCTGACCTTTCTCAAGGGCCGCGACCGTCTCGGCGACACCCCGGTCTTCGTGGGCCTCACCTACGACGACTGAAGAGATGACTGGCGCCGCCATCGGCTTCCTGGCCCTGGTTTGCGCCATCGTCGGTGGCCTGATCGTCAGAGCGCTCGGCGAAGCCAGACGAGATCGGCAGATTCAATCCCTGCTCGCCACCTTCGGCCCGGTGACCGAGCGCGTACGTGATGATCCGCGTCGGCTGCTCGCCTGGTATCCGGTGGCGGAACGGGCGCGCCGGCTGTTCCCGGACGCCTTCGAGGCCATCGAGACCGGGGGAGACCGGTTTCCGTTCAGCGATGCGCTGATCGAGTCGGTGGAAGCGAAGTGGACCGCCGAGTGGCTGGAGTGGGAACGGAACAACGATACCGAGTATCGGGAACAGAGCGCCGTCATCGAGGCCACGCTCGAGTCGGCCGAGGGGGCCGCGGCCAAGGCGGCTCGGGCCCGGCTGGACACCATCGAGCGCGACCGGCTCGACCGCTACCAGCGACGCTACCAGGACTATGTGGAGGTCTCGCGGGGACTCGCGGCCTTGACCGGTGACGGGCCGGCTGGCCAGCGGCCAGGGTCGGTGCCGGAGACCGACGGCCGCTAGTCCTGGTCGACCGGCTCTTCGTCGAATCCACCCTGAACGGGCGGTCCGGTAACCCGGAAACTGTCGACCAGGGAACGCCCGAACCACCCACGCTTCAGACGGACGGTGATCTCCAGGTCCGAGGAGTCAGGGGCGACGTGGGTCGCGGTGACCCTCAGGTCATACCGCTGGTTGTCCCGACCCCGGACCTGTTTGCGCAACGGCTGCTCGACGATCTGTCGCAGGACTTCGTGCGGGAGCGCGCGCAACTCGGTTATGGCATCGTCGAGTACATCCTGTCGAAGATGCACCTGCCACACGAAACGTCCAGGCATGGGAGAAGTGTCGGTTCGACAGCAGACACGAGCCGCCATTATGGCGCACGAACCCGCCGCGGCGCCCTGATTGTGCCACGTTCGCGGCAAAACGTCGACGCACCGGCCGCGACCCAGGCTGCGGCTCTTTCGACGCGCCACCGGCTCTGGTAGGATCCCGCGGTGCCATACGCCGTTGTGGCCGCGACGGCTCACACCAGCCGTGGCTAGAACGGACGTCTTTCGAGGAGGAGAAACCACAGTGGCGAGCTACACCTGTCCCAAGTGCGGAATGAGCGTGGGCACCATGACCTGCGGCAAGTGCGGCAAAGAGCTCGTGCACGACACCCTGCAGCTCGACAACGGCTCCTCGGTCGACATCGCCAAGTGCCCGGACGGGCATGGCAAGGTCAAGTCGCCGATGTGCTGTGGCGAGGACATGAGCTGCAGCGTCTGACCCCCTCCCGACCCGGTTGTTCTCCGACGGCCCGCTGTCCCCGACGGCGGGCCGTCGTCGCGTACGGGCCGCGATCCGACGCCACGCTATAATCGGCGGCGGGCCGCCCCCGACCACCCACAGACAGAGGATCTCGCCGATGGCCACGCTCGATCTCGACACCTTCATGCAGGGGCTGATCAGACGCAATCCCGGCGAGCCGGAGTTTCACCAGGCCGTCCAGGAGGTCGTGTCGTCGCTGCTCCCGTTTCTGAGCGAGCATTCCCGGTACGCCGACGGCGCCATCCTGGAGCGGATGACCGAACCGGACCGGATCATCATCTTTCGCGTCTGCTGGCTCGACGACCGGAACAACATCCGGACAAATCGCGCCTACCGGGTGCAGTTCAACAACGCGATCGGTCCCTACAAGGGCGGACTGCGCTTTCACCGCAACGTGACGCTGTCGGTGCTGAAGTTCCTGGGGTTCGAGCAGACCTTCAAGAACAGCCTCACCGGTCTCCCGATGGGTGGCGCCAAGGGCGGGTCCGACTTCAACCCCAAAGGGAAGAGTGACGCCGAGGTCATGCGGTTCTGCCACTCGATGATGACCGAGCTCGCCCGGCATATCGGGGAGGACGTGGACATTCCGGCCGGCGACATCGGAGTGGGCGCCCGGGAGATCTCCTACCTCTTCGGGCAGTACAAGCGGATCAACAACCGCTTCACCGGCACCTTGACCGGCAAGGGGCTGGCGTTCGGCGGCAGCCTCGTCCGCACCGAGGCCACCGGCTACGGCTGTGTCTACTTCGCCAGCAACATGCTGACGCAACACGCCCAGGGACTCGAGGGCGCCACCTGTGTGGTGTCCGGGTCCGGCAACGTGGCGACCTATGCGGTGGAGAAGGCCACCGCGCTCGGCGCTACGGTGGTGACACTCTCCGACTCTGGAGGCTTCATCCACGATCCTGACGGCATCGACACCGAGAAGCTGGCGTTCGTGAAGGATCTCAAGGAGGTGCGGCGTGGTCGCATCTCGGAGTACGCCGACCGCTTCGGGTGCGCCTACCACGAGGGACAGCGACCATGGGGCATCCCGTGTGACGTCGCGCTCCCGTGCGCCACCCAGAACGAGATCGACGTCGATGACGCGACGCGGCTGATCAAGGGCGGCGTGAAGGCGGTCAGCGAGGGCGCCAACATGCCCTGTTCGCTGGCGGCGACCGACGCCTTCCTGGAGGCTGGCGTGCTGTTCGGTCCGGCCAAGGCGGCCAATGCCGGCGGCGTCGCGGTGTCGGGGCTAGAGCAGAGCCAGAACGCGCTCCGGATGAGCTGGTCACGCGAGGAGGTGCACGAGCGGCTCCGTCAGATCATGACCGAGATCCACGAGAAGTGCTGCCAGTACGGCGAGGACGGGAGTGGGCGCATCAACTACGTGAAGGGCGCCAACATCGCCGGCTTCGTGAAGGTCGCCGACGCCATGCTCGCCTACGGAGCGGTTTAAGTCTTGTGACGACCTGCTCCCTCGTAGCGGTCAGTTGCTGTCGGCAAGGGCGGCGATCAGGCGCCGGAGCTCCGCCATCTCGGCCTCGAGACTATCGATGCGTTGACGCTGGACGGTCGCCTCGCGGTCACGCTCGGCGATCATCTCGACCAGCTGCTGCACACCACGAACGGTGTAGGGGAGCAGATTGTCCGACCCCATCCGGAGATAGCCGTCATCACCCCCATGGACGCTATCGGGGAACACCTGCCCGTATTCCTGGGCAATGAAGCCGAACCGCTCGTGCCCCCCGACCCCGGGATGCCGCGCGAGCATCTCCGAGGAATAGCGGAACCGGACGGGTCGTAGCTGACCCAGCGTCGACAGCGCGTCGCCCAGCACCGCGACGTCGGTCTTCAGGCGTCGGTCCGATAGGTTGTTGAACCCCGTGCACACTGTGCAGTCCGGCTGCTGGTTGACGAAGAACTTACCCGCCGCATCGATCGACACCTGCGTGGTCCCAGACGAGTTGTCGAACCGGGCAATCGTCGACGAGCCGTCCCCGCGCGCGTGCAGATGCGCGGACGCGGACGCGCCGGTGTTGACCCCGAGCAACCCGGTCGTCGTCAGGTAGAGCCGGGTGGTCAGGCCAAAGGGAGCGTCCACACTGCCGTTGTTGCTCTCGATCCGGAGGAGGTTGCCAGGGAAACCGGCGTCGTTGCGCACGTGGAGCGTCGCCAGCGGAGCCACGATCCCGATGCCAAAAGGTCGGGCCATCGCCCCACCGATCGAGCTCGCGGCGCCCGTTCCGAGGTCGAGCGCCCAGGAGGTCGCGGTGCGATCGCGGAACTTCGTTCCGCTGATGGTGCCGGCGACATCGAGCTTCGAACCCGGGCTCGACGTTCCGACACCGACCAGACCAGACCCGGTGGTGTGCGCGTCGTTCCCCGAGGCGGTCCAGCCGCCACCGGTCGGCCCCTGCGGTCCGGTCGGGCCGGAACCGTCACCGACAAACGCTTGCGCCGTCACCGTCCCGACCACGTCCAGCTTGGTGCTCGGTGAAGTCGTCCCCAAGCCCAGGTTGTCGCTCGCCCCTTGCAGCGAGAAGACAATCCCCGGTTTTCCGTAGCTGAACAGCCGGAAGTCGCCCGTGGGGCTGTCGTTGTAGAACTGCCACCGGTTCGCGCCGTCCTCACGCAGCCACAGCCCGGCGTGCCGGTTCGCCGCCACGTCGACCACCAGCGGGTTGTTCTCCGTGCTCCCCTTGAGATGGAGCTGCCGGGTCGGGCTCACCGTCCCGATTCCCACATAGCCGTTCGGCTGCACCGTGAACACCCGGCGGTTCGCCGGGAAGCTGAACAGCTGCAGCGCATCCGAGCCCGACTCGTTGTAGAGCTGCCACTTGTTCGCGCCGTTCTCCCGCAGCCACATCCCGGCGTGCCGGTTCGCCGCCACATCGATCACCAGCGGGTTGCTCTGGCCGCTGCCGTTGAGATGCAGCTGTCGCATCGGACTCGACGTGCCCACCCCGATCCGGTTGTTCACCGTCAGGTTGTCGGTCACCGTATCCAGCCCGTTGATGACCGGTCCGTCCGCCTTCAGCGCCACCGCGCCCTCCGTCGTGACGACGCCCAGGTCGCCGGCCGCCCCGGCCCGGAGGAACGCCGACGCCGGCAGGCCGCCAAGCGTGTCCGCATCCCCGGCCTTCAGCGCATACGGCACGCTCACCAGCAGCACCCGCGACTGTTCCTCATGCCCCTCGACCCACCTGGCCTCACCGCTCGCAAACACCTCGGGAGCGAGCGGAGTCGTCGAGCCCAGCACGGTGTCGTACGCCCCGGTGGGGGCCAGCACGACCGGCTGAATCTCGACCCACAGCGGGACCCCTTCCTCGGCCGCATCGTAGAGGCTGAAGGTCACGGTCGCCTCGGTATCACCGGCACCTCCGGCAAGTGCCCCGAGAAGGGACCAGCGGGGGAGGCCGCTGCGCCAGCGCCGTGATCGGCGCCAGCATCAGGCTGATGGTCAGCAGGCTCGGTCGAATGATGAAACCCATGCAAACAGCTCCCGCCACGCCCGGGCGCGGCGGCGCCGGGGCGGTAAGGCAGTGAAGGGCGTGACTCGGTCGCGCATCTGGTCGCGTCGCACGTCGGCCCCCGTGCGATGTCGTGGTTCGTCCGTGATGGTCGCCCGAACGTCCGGACGCGCTCAATAGAACGAGACGACGGCCGGACGCGGGCGTTTCGTGGCACGGCCGGATCGGTGAGGACTGCTACACTTGGACACGACAGCGCGTGTAGCTCAGCTGGATAGAGCAACCGCCTCCTAAGCGGTAGGCCCCAGGTTCGAATCCTGGCACGCGCGCCACTTTCGGCCTGGGAGCATCCCCTGCCACGCTGTCCTTCACTCGGGAAGGGCCTTTCTCTGGTAGACTGTTCGGTTGAGGTCCGCCGACTGCCGGCGGACCGCTGCAGAGAGATTCATGAAGCGGAGCGAGCGACATCATCTGAAGGAGAACGCCTTCGCCGTGGCGATGGCGAATCTCGGGGGACAGCTCTCGGACTGGGGACGCGGTCTCGGCATCGGGATCGCGATCGGGACCGGCCTGCTGGTGCTGTATGGCGCCTATGGCTGGTGGACCGACCGCGCCGCCGGCCAGGCTGGCGCGCTGCTGGCCGAGGCCCTGATCGTGGCCGACGCGCCGGTGGTGCCGCCGCCGGCGCCGCCTCCGCCGGCCGACGACGCCGAGGCGACACCACCGGCTCCGTTCGTGCAGCCGCCCGGTACCTATCCCTCACTCGAAGCGAAGATGAACGAGGCGCTTCCGCGGCTGCTCGAGGCGGCCGAGGCCTATCCGTCCTCGCAGGCCGGCATCACCGCGCGCTACCGGGCGGCCGCGGCGCTCGCCAACCTTGGCCGACACGATGAGGCGGCGACCCACTACCGGCAGGTCATCGACCAGGATGCCGGCGTGTATGCTCGGATGGCGGTGCTCGGCCTGGCCGACGTCGAGCTGGCCCGGGGCAGCGCCTCGGCGGCGATCGAGCTGCTGGAGGGGGCTACCGCGTCGGACGCGGCCGGCGAGCTTCCGGTTGATGGCGTGCTGATGCGGCTGGCCATCGCCTACGACCGCGCCGGCCGGACCGGCGACGCCCGCGCCACCTACCAGCGGATTCTCGACGAGTTCCCCTTCTCGCCATACCTCGGGTCTGCCGAGCGTGAGCTCGAGGCGCTCTCGACCGGCGGATAGGCGCCCCGTGCCGAACAGCGGCTTCACCGTCGGCCTGGTCCAGATGGCCTGCGGTGACGACCCGACGGAGAACCTGGCGGCGGCCGTCGACGGGATCCGCCGGGCGGGGGAGCGCGGCGCCCAGATCGTGTGTCTCCCGGAGCTGTTCCGCGCCCGGTATTTCTGTCAAACCGAAGACGCCTCCTGCTTCGATCTAGCGGAAGCCATCCCCGGCCCCACGACCGAGACGCTGGCGGCACTCGCGGCCGAGCTCAGCCTGGTGCTGGTCGTCCCGCTGTTCGAACGCCGCGCCGCCGGGGTCTATCACAACACCGTGGCGGTCATCGATGCCGATGGACAGCTGCTGGGTCGCTACCGGAAGACCCACATCCCCGACGACCCGCTGTACTACGAGAAGTTCTACTTCACACCCGGCGACCTCGGCTATCCCGTGTTCGAGACGCGCCATGCGCGCATCGCTCCGCTCATCTGCTGGGATCAGTGGTTTCCGGAGGCGGCGCGTCTCTCGGCCCTCGGCGGCGCGGAGCTGATCGTCTATCCGAGCGCCATCGGCTGGCACCCGTCCGAGCGTGACACCGAGGGAGAGATCCAGCGCGACAGCTGGCGCACCATGCATCGCGCCCACGCCATCGCGAACGGCATCTTCGTGGCCGCGATCAACCGGGTGGGGCACGAGGGCCCGGCCGGGGGTGGGTTGACCTTCTGGGGGAGCTCGTTCGTCGCCGGCCCCGACGGCGGTGTGCTGGACACAGGTGCGGCCGACGCTCCGGATCTGGTGGTGACCAGATGCGAGCGCGAGGCGATCGAGCGACAGCGACGCGGCTGGCCCTTTCTCCGGGACCGACGGATCGACACCTATCAGGACCTGACCCGACGACTGGCGGACGGCAGCTCGGCACGTGAGCCGGCGCGCGACGGGAGCTGATGTCCCGCTATCGCCTGCCCGCCGAGTGGGAGCCTCACCGCGCTACCTGGCTCGCCTGGCCGCACGAAGCCTCCGACTGGCCAGGGAAGCTGGACGCCGTCCGCTGGTGCTATGCCGATCTCATCCGTCATCTCGCCGATGCGGAGCCGGTCGAGATCATCGTGCCCACGCGGGACGTCGAGCGGCGCGCCCGGAGCCGTCTTGCCCGGGCGGGCGCATCCGCCAACCGTCTCGGCTGGCACCGCTGGGCCACCCACCGTTCGTGGCTCCGCGACAGCGGGGGCACGTTCGTCGTCGACGCGACCACGGGCTCGCCGGCGCTGGTCGACTGGCGCTTCACCGCCTGGGCCAGGTATCCGAACTGGCAGCGGGACAACCGGCTCCCCACACGCATTGCCGCCGCCCGCGGCATCCCCAGGCTGCCGGCCACCCGCCCGGACACGGGGCGGCCCATGGTGCTCGAAGGTGGCGCGATCGACGTCAACGGCGCCGGGGCCGTCCTGACCACCGAACAATGTCTGCTCGATCCCTCGGTGCAACCCCGAAATCCCGGGCTGGGACGAGACCAGATCGAAACGGCGTTCGCCGACCGCCTCGGGATCACCGACGTCATCTGGCTGGGCCGGGGGATCGTCGGCGACGACACCCACGGCCACGTCGACGACGTCGCTCGCTTCGTGGCGACCGACGTGGTGGTGGCCGCGGTCGAGCCCGACCCCGACGATCCGAACCATCGGCCGCTCGCAGACAACCTGGAACGGCTGACCAGCGCCCGGGTGCGGGGTCGGCCGCTGACCATCGTCCCGTTGCCGATGCCCCGGCCACTGTGGTTCGCGGGCCAGCGGCTCCCCGCCAGCTATCTCAACTTCTATGTGGCCAACGGCGTGGTCCTGGTGCCGACCTTCAACGATCCGGCGGACCGGACGGCCCTCGACCGTCTGGCCGAGCTGTTTCCCGACCGGGAGATACGAGGCATCCATGCCCTCGACCTCGTCTGGGGGCTCGGCACCCTGCACTGCCTGACCCTGCAGGAGCCGTCGGCAGGGGAGGCCACGCGCCCGGCGGCTACCGGGCCCTGACCACCTGATCGAGGAAGAACGCCGAAGCGGGGTCGTCGGGGGAGGACGCGTCCGGACGGCTGAACACCGCCAGTGGTCGAGGCGCCGGATCACCCACACGTTCGCCGATCCTGGTCACCGCCCAGAGCACGGCGTCGAGCGCGCCACACAGGGTGCTGTCATACAGATAGTCACCGACGAGCATCAGTTGCGGCCACCGCGGATCAGGACAGTGCCGCGTCTCGATCGGCTGCAGCGGCACCCCGCCCGGGAGCGCCGACACCCCACCGGGTCCCCGCCACCGATCGACGGTGCCACGCAGGAAATGGCCGTCAACGTCCGACAGCACTCCGGGCATCGCCGCCCGCACCGCCTGCATGATCTCGTCATCGGTCTGGCGCGACCAGCTCTCCGCGGCTCGTCCGCCGAGCAGCCAGCTCTGGATGCCGGGGGCGTCGGGATCACGGGTGGGTGACTGGTCATAGACCGTCACTCCGTCGAACGCGTCGCTGACGAAGTAGTCCTCGGGAAACCGGTCTGCCCAGAACCGACGGTCGAAGAAGAGCGTCACGCGCAGATACGCGGCCCGATGGCCATGGTGTGCCAGATGGGTCTCCAGCGCCGCGGCCACCCCCGCATCGCGCCACGCGATCCCGGCCAGGCCGGGTGGCGTCAAGGTCACGATCAGCGAGTCCACCTCGAGGGCACCGATGTCTCCCTCGGCGCTGGCCACCTCGACGCGTACCCCGCGCGCCTCGGTGGCTTCGACCGCGCTCACCGATGCCCCGACGTCGACCGGTGAGGACACCCGCGCGGCGAGAGCCCGGATCAGCCCGTCGTTGCCCTCCGACAGCGTATACATCGTGCAGTAGCCGGGATGATCGATAAGGAGGTTGTCGAACCCGAAGAGCCCGCTGGTCTGTGGCGGCTCGGCGGCAAGATCGCTGTGACACTGCATCGCGGTGAACCACCGCGCGAACGGGTCGTCAATCTGCTCGCTCAGCACCTCTTCGAACGTCCGACGCATCCAGGGATGGTCGTTGTCCGGGAGCTGTCCCGCCTGCGCATAGCGATGGGGGGGCCGAAGCCGCGTCCCGGTGTCCCAGAACCGCCGGATCTGGTCCACCCCGCGCGCACCCAGCAGACGCGAGAGCCCGCCGTCGTCTCGCACGACGTCATCCGTCACGACGAAGTACGGCGTACCGCTCAACGGCTGCGTGTCGAGACCCAGATGGGCCACCAGATCGCGCAGGTGCGGATTGCCCGCGATGTCGTAGAGCTCGGCGACCCCGGCTTCGTAGGAGACCCCCAGCTCCGGGATGCGGGTCGTCCGCATCCGCCCCCCCAGCCGGTCGCCGCCCTCGAGCACCCGCACGTCCACCCAATCGCCGTAGAGCTGTTCCAGCAGGTAGGCGCACAGCAGTCCACTGAACCCGCCGCCGATGATGCCGATCCGCTCCGCCATCGGGCTAGTCAGCTTCGCGTTTCAGCTCGGCCAGAAGGGTCAGCGCCGCCAGGGGCGTCAAGCGATCGACGTCGATGTCGCGGAGTCGCTGGACCAGCGCCGGTGGGGCAGAGGTCTCACCGGCGAACAGGCCGAGCTGCGGCGGGGGCTCGGGGTCGTCACCGCCCAGGGTCGGGCGTCCACTGCGCGACAGCTCGTCCCGCTCGAGCCCGGCGAGAATCTGCTTGGCTCGCGCGACCGTGCTCGGGGGCAGACCCGCGAGTCGTGCCACCTGAATCCCGTAGCTCCGATCCGACCGCCCCGGCTCGACCTTCCTGAGGAAGTGGATCTCGTCCTCCCATTCCCGGGCCACGACGTGATAGTTCGCCACCCCGTCGAGCGCGTCGGCCACGTCGGTCAGCTCGTGGTAGTGGGTCGCGAACAGCGTCTTGGGGCGGGCCCGACGGTCGGTCGCCAGGTGCTCGGCCACCGCCCACGCGATGCTGAGGCCGTCGTAGGTCGCGGTGCCACGACCGATCTCGTCGAGCAGCACCAGGCTGCGTGACGTTGCGGTGTGCAGGATGTTGGCGGTCTCCTCCATCTCGACCATGAAGGTCGACTGCCCGCGCGCGATGTTGTCCGAGGCGCCGACCCGGGCGAAGATCCGGTCGGTCATGGGCACCTTGGCTTGATTG
>MDTE01115129.1_pt1 | contig 22232 bp, 21 predicted proteins | sample 811231 | NCBI WGS metagenome assembly MDTE01 (sample SAMN05326651, study PRJNA326480) | marine metagenome | isolation source: seawater | place: Indian Ocean: Red Sea | collected 2010 | reverse complement strand
TGTTCCGCCACCATATTGCTTAAATAAATCAACTTCTTCAATTGCTGTGTTAATATCTAATAATTTCCCATTATCTATATTATGTATACCATGATGTCTAATCCAACCAAGCGTCTCAAAAGAAACAGGTTTATAATATAAATCTCTCAAACTTGCTTCAGTTGGGATAGATGTTGTATACCCAATAGGTAATTTGGTCTTTTTATAACTGCTATCAAAAAGTAAATGTTCATGAGTTAGAGTAATGCCTAATTCTGTAGGATTTATTAATCCTGTAACAGTTTGAGATAACCCTGTTTTATCTAAGCTATTCATGGCTAATATTACTTAGGTATTTCTAAAAGAACTGTAGCCCCCATTTTTATATATTTATCTCTTAATTCAGGATAATAATGTCTAATAGCGAGTTTGGTATCAGTTCCTTTTAATTGCTCAGCAACATAATTTACACAATCATCATCTGTTTTAAATGGATGATTTGGGTTATCTTCTCTACTAAAACTTAAATCCGCAGGCCCCCATGACAAACAATCTACTCCTTTTTTTGCGAACTTTGCTGCATTAGTAACTGCATTTATTGATTCAATTTGCATCCATAAAACACCTGTTTTATTCCACCAATTAGAATAACCTAAACGATGTTCAGTTTCAGAAAGATTTTTACCTTCACCAAAAGTTTTAAAACCCAATGATTCACCACCCAACCAACTTCTTTTACCCACTGGAGGTAAATAAAAACTATCCAAAGCTTCTTGTACTGTAGATTCATCTTCAACTTGAGGTATTTCAAGAGCTGTAGGACCAAGATCCAAATAATTTCCTAACATAAAAGAAAATTTTGTATGCTTAATTCTAAATTGAACATCAACTTCTAATTCAGCAGCTATATTACAAACATTAACTAGATCATGTTCACAAAACGCCGAATGTTGACTATCTAAAGCGAAATAATCATATGGATATTCTTTAATTACTTCCTCTAATCTTTCACGTGTAGCAGTTAAAGGAACTGCAGCACCTATTACTATTTCTCCATCATTTATTCTTTGTTTGAGATTTTTCTTCTCTGACATTACATCTCCTCGTCAACTAATAAAAATATATTCAACTGTACTCCATTATTGATAATCAGTCTATAGAAATATATACATAATTAATCAATTAACTTTCAGCCATATCAAATCCAATTACTTTGTCAGCTATAATTTTGACTGCAATAAAATCTAATTCTTTTAAAACTTTTTTTGAATACCTATCACCTTCAGCTTGACCTAAATAATGAATTGCCATAAGATTTACTATTTCTACAATATTATCTTTTGTCAATTGAGCTTTACCATTTATTTGGACCCACTTTTGCGGCTTTGTCTCGGTAGCAATACATAAAGAAATCCTCTCATCATTTTTTAGATTTTTTGATTTTACTGAAGAGTCTTCAATTACAATATAGACAAAACCCTCGAGTTCTAAATGCCATACAGGTGTCATATGAACAGATCCATCTTGACGTATAGTAGCTACAATAGAAATAATTGGTTGATTAATAACTTCTTTAATTTGTTCGGAATTCAATCTCATAAAAACCTCTAATCAAAACTATTATTATAATTGGATAATACAGCTAAATTTTTTAAAGTCCGCATGCCAGGGTATAATTTACCATTAATTTCCCAAGTTGGAAAAGATGTGATATTTTTTTGATTACATAAATTCAAATTTGGATTTTGACCTTTTGAATCACATTCTATATATTCAATTAAATCAAAAGAACTTTCAAATATTTGCTTCTGTTTATCGCAATATGGACACCAATAAGCACCATACATTTTAACTCCTTCTTCAGAAAGGTATTTTGCTAGTTTTATTTTTGAATCAATTGTATCTAAATCAGAAATATTATTATAATTTGATTCACTCACAGGAGGGTTCAATTCTTTATTATTAAACTCTAAAGCACAATATATATTGGTAAGTAATATAAATATAATTAATACCATTATATTTAATCTGTAAATTTTTAATTTACTATTATACATTTTCAATTTTTTGGTCAATGTTTTTTAATTTAAACATTGCATATATAGCCATAATCATAAGAAAAACACCTAATAAAGATATAGCATACTCTACCCCCAAGAATTTTCCTACCGTTCCATTTACAAACCCTGAGACACTGGAAAGACCATAGGATATTGCTAATAAACTTAGTATTCTACCTCTCATTCTATCACTAGTAATCAGCTGTAAATAAGAATAAATCTTTATTTCAAATATAAATGCAAACCCCCAAGCTAAGGTTAAACAAAACACTGCTAAATAAAAATAATTAGCCATAGAAAATCCAATTAAAAACACTCCAAACCCCATCAATCCAATAATTAAATATATATATGATGATTTAGATAACTGTGAAATTATAATTGTTCCAATAAGAGCTCCAATACTTGCAAAAGAAAGAGCTAAGCCTAAACTTGTCGCAGGAAGTTTAAATACTTCTCTAATCATTACTGGAAGCATACTATTATGAGACCACCCAAAAATTTCTGAGACTAACATAATAATTAATATTTGTTTAATTATATTCTCATTTTGCAAATATTTAATAATTTCATTTATACTTGACCAACTTAAAAATGAAACTCGGCTTTCATTAACTAAATGATTAGAATAAATATTAAGCCTAGTTATAGTTAATAATGAAAATAAAATTAATATAGAACATATAAAATATACTATAGACATATCTAAATCTATTAAAATCCCATTGGTAATAGGAATTAATAATCCCAAAATAGTAAACAGTACAAAACTAACTGAAATTGCGTGAACTAATTTTTTTTTTCCAACTACATCTAATAACAATGCTTCTCTCGTTGGTAGTCTTACGCCAGCTATTGCTCCAGTTATTAATACAATTAATAATATTTGCCATAAACTTATCAGGTGAAAATATATTGAACATCCCAAAATTAGTGTACAAATAAAATCTATCGGTTGTGTAATTTGTAAAATTCTCTTTCGATTCATTTTGTCTGCAAGAATGCCTCCAAACAAACTAAAAGATACAACACCGATTCCTCCAAAACCATACACTGCACCTGTCCAGAAAACTGAATTAGTAATCGCTAAAGTAAGCCAACCATTAGCCATTTGTAATAAAATCACAGAAGAATCATTAAATATATAAAATAATATTAATGTTCGAAATGATTTGTTTCTAATCAATAAATCTAACATAATTATCTCAATATTATTGGCAATATTATGTGAGACATATAATCTTTATTATGATAAATTTTTTGAGAAGCCAACTTAAATTCATGTTCTAAAGCAAATTCACCCCCTGTGTTTAAATTCCTATCGAACCTTGGAAAATTACTACTTGTAATATCCACTCTTATTTTGTGCCCTTTTTTAAACACATTACTTGTAGGCCATAAATTAATTTCATATTCATATATTTTATGAGGCTCAATTAATTTTTGATGAACTGTTGATTCTCGATACCTCCCTCTTATAATACCATCACATAGGTTGATGGCACTCCCATTAGGCGATACATCAACAAGTTTAGCTGTGAAATCAGTATCTAAACAATCTGTACTTGCATATAATTTAACTATTATATTACCTGTAACTTCTATATCAACTTCTAATGCATCAGAAGTATATACTAAAACATCATTTCGTGCTTCTATAGAACTTTGATCATACGCACCCCAAGGAATGATATCTGGGTTGCAACAAGTATTACCTCCTAATGTAGGAACTGGAAAAGCTGGGTTATACACATAAGAGTCTTCAGGCTCTATTACAGGAGGGGTAATTGACAAACCTCCATCACCAAATAATGAATTAGCAGAACCATTACTATGAAAATAATATTTAGTAAAAATCGTATTTTCTAATGGCCATTTATTTTCTGTAACCCACTTATTTTCTCCCATTGTAAAAATTTTAATATCGGGTTAATTTTCAACTCCATTATTAATACCTTTTAACCAATGATCAAACCATTCTAATTCTATAGGTAAAAAATCAAATTTAGAGTCTAATCCATAATCTACATCACCTGCATAACTTAATACCCCAGCATTATGGACCCACGGACCCAAAATAACTTTTTGATTAGATCTAGCTAAATAAGATCCCCCTAATTCTTTCATACCGATATAATTGTTAAAAGTACCTGCTGTAAAAAAATCATACCAACCTCCAATTTGCAATACTGGAATTTTAATATCTTTATATCTCTCATTTATAGCTAATTTTTTCCAATATGAATCATAATCAGGATGAGAAATCCATTCGCGAAAAAAATCCACATTTTTTCCAGCGTATTCTCCTAATTTTCCCAAGGGTAATGTCATAAATAATTGATTCCAATCATAAAGCTTCAATGACTGGGTTGTACGTCCGTCTTGTCTCCAAGACCAAGTTGCTGACCAACCCAATTGAAAAGCACCTCCTTGGTAATGAGGTGATTCATGTAAATTGTCGCCTATTACTCTTGGAACAATAGTTTTTAAGTATTTACTACCCATACAAGCTGCTTGCCATTGAACATTACCCACATATGAACCTCCAACCATACCAATATTACCATCACACCAGGGCTGAAACCCTATCCATTCTAAAGTGTCGAATCCATCATTGTATTCATCTATCCATGGCCTGAATTCGCCTTCAGAATCATTTCTGCCCCGAGTATCTTGTGCGACAAAAACATACCCATTTTGTGCAAAATAAATAGCACTCTCGACCATACTATCAGCAGAATTGTCATAAGGAGTTCTAGATAAAATTACAGGTAAAGGTTTATTACTGTCTTTTGGAAAATATATGTCAGCAGACAGTGATATATTATCTCTCATAATAATTCTTTGATTATATTTAATATCTACATTGAAAGGTTTAAATATACTAGTCAAAAAATTCTCCAAAATTGTATTAATTATTTTACACTAAAACGAACATAGTATATATTCTAAATCAAACTTACTAATAATAGTCAATAAATAAAATAAAATATGAAGAAGATTATATTAAAAACTAATAGATTAATATTAAGACCCATACTGCCAGATGATTTCTCTGCAATATATAATTATTCTAAAGACGAAGAATGGGGACAATACTTTAACCCTCATACTTTCGAACATGTAGAAAACTTAGTTAACAAATGGGTATCGTCTCCTTGGAATATATGCCCTAGATTCTCTATAACACTAAATTCAAAAGTCATTGGTGGTACAGGATTATACATAGACATTGAAAACAATATAGCTGAAATAGGTTATTCACTTGCTAAAGAATACTGGGGAAAAGGATATATTACTGAAGCGACTACAGAAGTAATACGCTGGGGTTTCGAAGATTTAAAATTATATAAAATATTTGCTAAAGCAAATTCAGAAAATTTTCGCTCTTTAAACGTTATGAGAAAACTAGGTATGGTTCAAGAGGCATTATTAAAAGAACATAACCTTATTCGAGGTAATAGAAAAGATGAAGTTTTATATTCGATCATAAAAGATAAATGGCTCTCTTAAATTAAGTGTATAATATTTACTCTTTAATAAAAATTAAATACGAAATCTTCACAGTATTCAAATCTAGAGAATATAGGTTATTCTGGCTTGGTGCGCTATTTTCAAATTTAGGTGTATGGGCTCTTATGTCAGGAAGACTCTGGTTAATGCAAGAATTAACCTATTCTTCAGGGAACTCTAACCTTATGCTTGGAATTTTAACTTTTTCGGGTTCAGGACCAATATTAATTTTTTCTATGTGGGGTGGAGTATTAGCTGATAGAATTAATCGACTCAAAATAATTACATTTACACGATTCATGTTTGCTTTTTTATCTATATTAACTGGCATACTAATAACACTAAATATGATTACTCCACTTTATTTAATTATAATATCTATTGGAACGGGTATACTTTTCTCCATAGATATACCTTCAAGACAAGCAATACTTGGAAGTATAGTTCCTAAAAAACATCTTTTATATGCAATTACAATGTACTCATTCATATTTGGCATATCTAGTTTAGCTGGGCCTGCGTATTTTGCACCAATCGTAAAAATATTCAGACTAGACGGGTTGTTCTATTTTGTAGGATTTACATACATACTTACAGTCTTAATGTTGATGTCTATGAAACATATACCAAATCCAAAACGTAACAATAAAAATAAAATATTGAAAGATTTATTAGACGGATGGATATATATAAAATACAACAGAATAATTTTTGTACTTATATCTATAGGAACAATAATCACTATTTTTGGAACGTCATTTATGACATTACTTCCAGCATATGCTGAAATTATTATTCAAAAAGGAATAGAAGGATATAGTTCTTTACTATTAGGCAGTGGAATTGGAGCATTATTAGGTGGAGGAATGCTAGCATTATTTGGCAATCTAAAAAATTCTTCGAAATTACAATTTATTTGTACATTAGGAATAGGAATAAGCCTAATTCTATTTTCTCAAAGTACATGGATATATACTTCTGTATTCATATTAATTTTTGTTGCAGGCTTTAATTCAGCATTTGCAGCAATAAATAATACAATTATTCAAAGCATAGTAACTGAAGAATTTAGAGGAAGAGTTATGAGTATTCATCAAATGGCATGGGGGACAGGTGCTTTTGGAGGATTAATAATAGGCCTAACAGCTCAAATATATTCGGTTCAAGTAGCCTTAACAATTTTTGGAACTATAACATTCATATCATCTGGTATATTAGGAATAACAATACTAAAAAACAAACCATATTTTAGGTAATAAAAATGAATAACTTTAAAAAATTAGGATTTATAATACCTTCATCTTGTACTGTTTTTGAATTTGAATTGGCTAAATTATCTCCTCAAATATCTACAACTATTGGATGTGTTTCAAGGCTGTTAATAACAGATACAAATGAAGATGGATTAAACCAAATGAATGAAGGTATTGAATTAGCAGCTAGACAATTAGCTACAATAAACCCTGATGTAATAAATTATGTATGTACAAGTGGCAGCTTTAAAGATGGATATAATGGGAACAATAATATAAAAAAACTACTTAAAAAGTATTCTCAATCTTCAGAAGTAACAACTACTAGTGAAAGCGTATTAGAAGCTCTAAAGAAATTAAAAATAAAAAGCTTAGTCCTGCTTACACCTTATAACAAAGTTATTACTCAACTTGAAATAGATTTTTTAAATTTAAATAATATTTCTGTATATGACCATATGTTTTTAGATATTGAAGATAATTTAGAAAGGGGTAATTTAGATCCAAAAGATTTATTCAATTATGCAACTAAATTAGATTTTAGCCAAGCTGATGGAATATTACTCAGCTGCACAAATGTTACATCTATGGAAATAATTAAACCTTTAGAAAAATTAACTAATAAATCAGTAATCACAAGCAACCAGGCATCTATATGGCATTCCTTAAGATTATCTAGATGTAAGAAAAAAATTAATGGATATGGTAAGTTATTAAGTAAATATTAATTGAATAATTATTAATAAAAAAATAAAAGGTTTAAGACAAAGGTAAATAATGGTAATTTAAGTATATTATTAACTTGATTTGTTTTTATATTTTTAAAATAAACTTAAGGAGATAAAAATTATGGCTACTAATAGAGGTGTTGCATATTTAGGAACTGGAAAAGTTGAAATACAATCAATTGATTTTCCTAAGCTGTCTTTAGGAAATAGAAAATGTAATCATGGTGTTATATTAAAAGTTGTTGCAACTAACATCTGTGGGAGTGATCAACATATGGTACGAGGACGTACCACTGCACCTTCAGGATTAATACTCGGCCATGAAATTACTGGTGAGATTATTGAAAAAGGTTGCGACGTTGAATTTTTAGATATTGGAGATATAGTTTCAGTTCCATTTAATATCGCGTGTGGTCGTTGTCAAAATTGTAAAGAAGGTAAGACAGGGATTTGTCTAAATGTAAATCCTGCCCGACCTGGTGCTGCATATGGCTATGTTGATATGGGAGGTTGGATTGGAGGTCAAGCTGAATATGTTATGATTCCTTATGCTGACTTTAATCTATTGAAATTCCCAGACAAAGAACAAGCACTGGAAAAAATAAAAGATTTGGCACTCTTATCAGATATATTTCCTACAGGTTTTCATGGAGCATACACAGCAGGTGTCGGACCAGGCTCAATAGTTTATATAGCTGGATCCGGACCAGTTGGTCTTGCATCAGCTGCTTCATCTCAATTGCTTGGAGCTGCATGTGTTATAGTTGGTGATTTAATTCCTGAAAGATTAGCACAAGCAAAAAGCTTTGGGTGTGAAACTGTAGATTTAAATAACAATGCTTCTTTAGCTGAACAAATTGAAAATATTGTTGGTATTCCAGAAGTAGATGCAGCAGTTGATTGTGTTGGTTTTGAAGCAAGAGGCCATGGTTCTGAAGCTGAAGTTGAAAAACCTGCAACAGTATTGAACTCAATTATGGAAGTTACACGAGCTGGAGGTTCTCTTGGAATTCCAGGACTTTATGTTACTGGTGATCCAGGCGGAGTTGATGACAATGCAAAGATTGGTATGTTAGGGATACGAATTGGCTTAGGCTGGGCTAAATCTCATAATTTCACAACGGGTCAATGCCCAGTTATGAAATATCATCGAAAATTGATGCAAGCAATTTTATATGACAAAATTCAGATTGCAAAGGCAACAAATGTTGAAGTAATTGGACTTGATGATGCTCCAAAAGGATATCAAGAATTTGACAAAGGTGTTGCAAAGAAATTTGTCATAGACCCTCATGGAGTAATTTCAAACTAAAATCTATAAGTATGATAAGAGGTTAATAAAATGAAAATTAGTGGACAACCTCCTTTTGTGTTTGCATATCGCGATGATTTACATACTTTACCAAATAAAGCCCTTGATTGTGAGGTAGATTTGCATGGAGGATTTGCTATCGATCATGAACCTGGCGGTGGTATTTATTACGGTATGCCTGGATGTGGGATTATTAGAATTAGCGATGATTTAATTTCACAAGAAATTATAGAATTACCTAATGAATTAAACTCAGTAAATTTTCATGGAACTAAAATATGTACTTTCGATAACAAAAGACGCTTAGTATTGCCAGCAAATAATAACGAAAAAGTCATTATATTAAGTCTTGAAGGAGAAGTCGATTTTGTTTTATCTAGACCTGAATTTGTAGAGTATGAAGACAAATCAGTATTATTTAAACCTACAGATGCAGCAGTCGTAAATAATCATATATATATTGCTGATGGTTATGGTTCTAACTATATTACAAAAGCAGACTTGATTACTCAAAAATGGAAAAGCATTTTTGCAGGTAAAACAGAAGACCCTAAAATGCCAGGTTTATTTGGTACTGCACACGGATTAAATCCATCACCAGATGGAAAACACCTTTCTATTACAGATAGGCCTCATTCCAGATTGGAACATTTCACTTTTGAAGGAGAATTCAAAGAATCATATCAAATTCCTGATGGATCTAAACCATGTGGAATCGATTTTATAGAATGGGAAGGACGTTCTTTAGCTTTAATAGGTAGCTTAAGTGATCCAGATGAAAACAAACCTGCCCCTATTTATATTTTAGATGCTAATTCTTATGAAGTATTGTCTACCTTACGACCTAAAGAAGATTTAAATATTGAACTTGCAGATCATATACATAACACAATTTGGTATAAATATAAAAATAAATTATACCTAATATGTCAAGCTTGGAATCCAGGGTATTATTTTGTACTAGAATTAGTAGTATAATTTCAAGAATAACAGATAATATAAATTATAAAAACAATGAAAGATTTTACAACAAGACCAGTAATAATAGGAAAAAAAGGGGTAGTAACTGCTGGCCATTATTTAGCAGCTACTGCAGGTCACCGCATTATAGAAAATGGAGGTAATGCAATTGATTCTGCTGCTGCTATGAGTATATGTCTAAATTTACTTGAGCCTCAAAGTTGCGGTATAGCAGGAGAAGTACCTATACTGATTTATAGTGCTGAAGAACAAAAAACCTACTCAATTAGCGGAGTAGGTTGGTCTCCTGAAAATTTCACTATAGAATGGTGTAAGTCAAATGGAATAGATTTAATACCAGGAGATGGATACTTACCAATTACAGCACCTGCTCCAATAAGAACTTGGGCCTTAGCTTTATGTAAATTTGGAACATTAAGTTTTTCTGATATTTTACAACCAGCTATTGAATTGGCTGAAACAGGTTTCCCTATTTATCCAAGATTACACAAAACTTTATCTCAAAATAAAAATAAATTTCTAAATCAATATCCTACAACTGGAGAAATTTATTTTCCTAAAGGAATATTACCAGAAATAGGAGATTTATTAATAAATAAAGATTTTGCAAATATGCTTAAGCGAATGGTTAAGGCAGAAAAAAACAATAGTAATAAAGGTAGAATAGCAGCAATTGAAGCAGCAAGCGATGAATTTTACAGAGGATCCATCGCAAATCAGATTTTAGACTTTTTAAGTAAAAACCCTATAGAAGATGCTAGTGGGAAAAAAAATAAATCATTACTTACTTATGAAGATATTTCAGATTGGCATTCTGAAATTGAAGAACCTTTAAAATATAATTACTCAGGATTAGACGTGTGGAAATGTTCCTCCTGGACTCAAGGGCCAGTCTTTTTACAACAATTATCAATTTTAAAAGTCTTTGATTTGAAATCAATGGGGCATAATACTCCTGAATATTTACATACCATAATTGAATCTTCAAAATTAGCATTTGCTGATAGAGAAGCATATTATGGAGACCCGAAATTCGACAACAATAATTTTGATACTTTATTATCTGATTCCTATAATGAAAAAAGAAGAGATTTGATTACATCAAAAGCATCAAAAAAACTTATCGCTGGAGAAATTCCTGATATTTCATATCCTGAATATATAAAAACAAGTATTCATGACGATAATTTGTACTCATTGGGAATAAAAAAACGACCAACAAAAGATTTAGGAATCGGGCATGCTCACACAGGTGACACTACTCACTTAGATGCAATTGATAAATATGGAAATATGGTTGCAGCAACTCCTAGTGGTGGTTGGTTAGGTACTTCTCCAGTAATTAAAGGCCTAGGATTTCCTATGGGAACAAGAGGGCAAATGTTTTATCTAAATCCAAATAGGCCAAATGCTCTAGAACCCAGAAAAAGACCTAGAGCAACCTTAACTCCAACATTAGTTACAAAAAATAAACTCCCCTATATGGTTTTCGGAACCCCAGGAGGAGATTCCCAAGACCAATGGACTTTACAATTTTTCTTAAATGTAGTTGTACATAAAATGAATTTACAAGAAGCACTTGATGCTCCATCTGTGCACAGTTTACATTTCCCATCTTCTTTTTACCCTAGAAATAGTTATCCTAAACTTATATCTGTAGAAAGTAATCTACCCGATTCTACTATTCAAGAATTAGAGAAAAAAGGTCACATTATACAGAAAGCTGAACCATGGTCACATGGAAAAGTAATGGGAATAAAATATAATAATAAAACTAAACTAATTCATGGAGCCTCTTCTGCTAAAGGCATTATAGGTTACTGCATAGGTTGGTAAATACAAATATAATATTTGATTTTTAAAATCATATTGTTTATATTATCCAATAAATATATTAGGAGTTTAATATGCCACTAGATTCTCAATCTCAAGCATTTATAGACTATCTTAGTTCATTAGGTAACCCTCCGCCTGAAACTATTTCTCCAAAAGAAGCGAGGAAAAATTTTTCAAAAATATTCCAATCTCCAGGCCCTGAATTACATCTTGTAGAAGACAGATTTATACCATCTATTAATGGAGAAATCCCTATAAGGTTTTATAAATATTCTAATGCAAAAAATTCTCCTGTTCTAGTCTGGTTTCATGGAGGTGGAATGGTAGTAGGGGATTTAGATTCTGCAGATGGAATAGCTAGATTTCTATGTGATGGTTCTCAATATTCAGTTGTTTCTGTTGATTATAGGTTAGCTCCTGAAAACAAATTCCCTGCAGCTCTCGAAGATTGTTATAACGTTACAAAATGGATTTATGATCATGCTGAAGACTTTGATACCAATCAAAATCAAATTGCTGTTGGAGGAGATAGTGCTGGTGGTAATTTAGCTGCTGCTGTAAGTATTATGTCTAGAGACAACAAACAGCCCCACATAGCCCACCAACTACTCATATACCCCATGCTAGATTGTGACTTTACTACTAAATCATATATTGAAAATGCAGAAGGATATCTATTAACTCAAATAGCTATGAAATCTTATTGGGACCATTATTTAAATAGTGAATCTGATAAAAAAAACCCCTATGCACTACCTTTACAACTAACGGATTATTCGAATTTACCATCCGCATTAATAATAACTACGGAATTTGATCCATTAAGAGATGAAGGCGAATTATATGCACAACGACTGAAAGACAGTAATATAGATGTTGAACTTACTAGATATAATGGAGTTTTTCATGGTTTTTTTGGGAGGGCTACTTTAATTGACAAAGGTAAATTAGCTATGGAAGAAGCATGCTCTTCATTAATAAAAGCTTTTAATAAATAAATTTAAATTATAAGATCAATGAATTTAATTTATTATCTTTACTAGGTATTCTTTCATATAGATATTCCCAACACTCAGCACAGCAAAACCATCTTGTGCCCATTACAACTCCTTTTTAAACATTAACTTATTATATTGTAACACCTTTATATAAATTTACACCAAATATATATGTGATATAATCTAAACCATGAAAACTAGATTTAAAGACGATTTATTTCATTTATAATATTCTTTTAGAATCAAATCACATATCAATGTGATTTTTTATACTTATCATCTTCCCTTCAATTTTTATTAATTTCAATTAATCAATTCTCAATGAAAGTACAAAAATGAATAATTTATTAAATTTCCCAAATCCTGTTAATGAATATGCCGCTAGAACTGTCGCATTTATGGTTTTGATTTTATCAATTTTAACTTTAATATTTAATTCTCCTTCCTTATCGGCAATTTTATTATATGGGTTTTTAGCAAGAGTATTAACAGGTCCAAAACTAAGCCCAATGGGTATAATAGCCACAAAATTAATAGTTCCTAAGTTTATAAAAAAAGAGAAATTAGTACCAGGACCTCCTAAAAGGTTTGCTCAGTTAATTGGCTTAATTTTTTCTATTGTTATCTTCATATCTATTACAATTACTCAAACAAATTTTCTATCTAACACTTTACTAATAATTCTATCAATGTTTGCATTTTTAGAATCTATATTGGGATTCTGTGCTGGTTGCTATGTATTTCAATACTTAATAAAATTCAAATTAATTCCGAACTCAATTTGTGAGTCATGTAATAATATTCAAACAAATTAATTGATTTATTAACATTAAAAACTCAATTATTAAAACTTAAGCAATTTGATGAAATTTATAACTATTGTAAACCCCGTTAGTGGGGGGAAAAAATCTATTCAAATATTTAATAAAGTAGAATCAATTTTCAATTCACACAATATTAAACTCTACAAATATGAAACAGAATTCCAAGGTCATGCCGAAAAATTAATTACAGATATAGATATAAATATATATGATGGAATTATAATAATTGGAGGCGATGGTACTTTCCATGAAATTGTAAATGGTCTTTTAAACCGTTCTGATAAGAAGACGATTCCTATAGGTATTATCCCTGGTGGCTCAGGAAACTCATTTATGATGGATTTAAATTTATCTGAACCAATTAAGGCTACTAATAAAATCATTAATCTTAAAACTAGACCTATAGATGTTGCAAAAATACATACAGGAAAAAAATATATATATTCAATTAATTTGATTGGATGGGGAATGGTTACAGATGTAGGGATACGATCTGAAAGATATAGATTAATTGGGCCTGCAAGATACACAATAGCGTCAATTATTGAAATTATATTTAAAAAAACTAGAAAAGCTTTGCTAGAAATAAATGGAGAAAAAATCGAAAAAGAATTTACATTTATTGTTGCCTGTAATTCAATAAATATAGGTAAAGGTATGAAAATGGCTCCTAAAGCAAAAATAGATGACGGCCTTATAGACATTATTACAGTAGAAGGAAATATTAAAAGAAAAAGATTATTTAATGTTTTACCTAAACTATTTACCGGAGACCATATATATGAACCTGAAGTTAATTATTACCAAACTAACAAATTTTCAATTAAATCAGACACTAAAGATCAATTAAATATCGATGGTGAAATCCTAGGTTCTACGCCAATTCACGTAGAAATCATCCATAAAGCCATTCAAATTTTCAACTAATATATTGATTAACTATGGAAGGATGTTTATTAGTCCATGGTGAAAACTCCTCAAATGCAGCTGACGCTTTTAACACACTTAATTCATCTCCTTTTCTACCTATAATTTGTAAACCAATAGGTAACCCTTCTGATGAGAAACCACATGGAATAGATGCAGCAGGATTACCTGACATATTAAATGGATAAGAAAAATGGTAAAACCCAGCATTTTGGCTAATCTCAAAAGGGTCTATGTCTATAGAGTTTATTGAAGTTGGCCATTTTCTACACTTAAAGGCTGTAACAGAAATACTTGGAGTTAAAATTAAATCATAATTATTAAATAATTCTTCCACTTTTTTCTTCCAATTTTCTAATTCATTAATACTTAACAAAAATTCATTGCCACTAACTTTACTTCCATATTCAAACCTTATTTGTAGCCATGGATTCATTTTATTACCAAATTCCTCCCATATACCACTCATTCTGTTATAAAGAGATGTGTACATTAATGTACTAAAACATTTAAATAACGAATGAACATTCAGATTTAAAGATATATGTTCAAGATTTGCACCTAGTTTTTCAAAAGACATCGCTGCTTTTTGAGTTATATCTTTAACTTCTGGTTCTACTATTGCTGAACACAAATCAGGACTCCATCCTATTTTATAATCTTTAATTCCATCATTTAAATTATTAATCAAATTAGGTACATCAGTTTTTATACAATTAGGATCTAGTGTATGCGGGCCTGAAACCGATTGTAAAAAAAGTGCTGAATCTATTACATTTCTAGAAATAGGACCTATAGCTGTAAAAGTTAATTGAGGAATATGAGTTAAGGAAGCTTGTTCTATAGTAGGAATTCTTCCAACTGTAGGTTTTATTCCATAATTACCACAAAATGCAGCTGGTATCCTTATGGATCCACCACCATCACTACCTTGAGCTAATGGAGTGATTCCAGACGCTACAGAGGATGAAGCTCCACCACTTGAGCCTCCAGCAATTCTTGTAATATCCCAAGGGTTTACACAATCTTCACCTAAAAAATTCTCTGTTGTAGCAATCATTCCAAATTCAGGCAAATTAGTTTTACCAATACTAATAGCGCCTGAATCATTTAATCTATCAACAATAAAATGATTCTTATTAGGTATATTATCTTTAAATATTAAAGAACCAAATGTTGTTTTTATTCCTGCTGTTGATATATTATCTTTAATTGAAATAGGAATTCCATACAACAAACCTAAATCTTTATTATTAAGAATATTAGTTTCTGCAATTTTTGCTTTTGCAATTGCTTCATCAAATGTAATTTCTAAAAAAGCATTAAGTTTTGGGTTGATTTCATTCAATCTTAACAAAGCATCTTCTATTAAATTAACAGGAGAAACCTCTTTATTTAAAATTAATTTTCTTAAATCCCATGCTGACTTAAAAGCTAATTCCCAATGCTTCTTCATAATTTGACTCTCTTTTACACTATCATGTTACAATAACTAATATACAATATATTTGGAAATTTTGAGTATTTTTATGTTTACTTTATAAACATAAGGGAGTTTTAAAAAATGGATAAATGGGGAGATATTTACAAATCAATAGGCGCAAAACCAATCATTAATGCAATTGGAAGTGTTACTTTACTAGGAGGATCAACTCCCATAAAAGAAGTAAAAGAAGCAATGGATGAAGCTGATTCTGCTTATGTTCCTTTAATGGAATTACAAGAAAAAGCAGGAGATCATATAGCTAAGCTTACAAACGTGCCTTCAGCATATATAACATCTGGAGCAGGATCTGCATTAACTCTAGCTACAGCAGCTTTTATGGCAGGAGATAACGATAAATTAATTCAACAATTACCAGATACTAGAAATATAAAAAATGAAATTCTTATTCAAAAAGTTCAACACTATTGGTATGACAGGTGCCTTGAACTAGCTGGAGCAAAACTTGTTGGATTTGGATCAGACAATAAAACTACAAAACAGGACCTTGAAAACGCAATTACAGATAAAACCATAGCTGTACATTATTATGCTGTAGAACAAAATATAGACCCAAATGCACTATCCCTTGAAGATACAATAGAAATAGCAAAAAAACACAACCTATATGTCTTAGTAGATGCTGCTGGCCAAGTATTTCCATTAGAAAATCTTGGAAAATATGTGAGAATGGGGGCAGATATTCAATGCGTAGCTGCAAAGTATATAGGAGCTCCTCATTCAACAGGGTTTGCACTTGGAACAGAAGAAGCTATTCATAAATTATCCTTACAATCTTTTGTAGGCTATGAAGGTAGAAGAATAAGAGGAGTTGGTAGGCCTCAAAAAGTTGATAGACAAGAAATAATTGGCTGCGTAACTGCTGTAGAGAGATGGATGAGTTTAAATCATGAAGATAGATTAAGTAAAACAGAAATAATGACTAATAAAATAGTAGATAAAATTAAACACATAAAAACAATTGACGTCACTATAATAGATAATATTATTGGACATCAGCCATTTGGACTAACAATAAGGCCAAATGTACATGCGAACTTTACTATAGAAGATTTAGTACAGAAATTGAAATCTGGAGATCCTCCTGTTTGGACTAGAAAAAGTTTATATGCACCTGAAGGTGATGACTGTATGGATATTCATATGTTTGGACTTAATGCTGGAGAAGAAGAAATAGTTGCTGACAGAATTGTAGACGCCTTAAAATAAAAAAACTACATTTCGTTAAATTATTTTATACAAATCTTCTTTTGGTAAGCCATCATATACTATTTTTTTATCTTTAAGTACTAAAACTCTATCTGCATATTTAATTACCATATCAATATTATGAGTTGATATCAAAACACCTTTATTTATTGAAATTTCTTTTAACAGATTGAAAAATATATCTTTATTATCATAATCTAGATTATTTAAAGCTTCATCTAAAAATATAAAATTTTTATCTTGTGCAATACAAAAAGCTAGCCATACTTTCTGCTTCTCTCCTGAAGATAAAGAACTAAATATTCTATTAGAGTAATTTTGAAGCCCACATTTTTCAATGCTAAATTGAATTTTCTTTTTATCTTCTGATTCAAGTTTAAAATTTAAAAAACCTTTATTATGAAATCTAGATAAATTTAACAATTCTTGAACAGTTATATAGAGTGGATCATATAATACAGATGGCAAATAAGATATTTTACTCAAAAGATCACTTTTATTTATATTTTTATCATTATAATGAATTGCACCAACTTGCAATTCTAGTTCTCCAACAATTAGGTTTAATAATGTACTTTTCCCAACTCCATTTCCTCCAACTAAGCATGTAAGACCATTATTTTTAATAATTAAATCAATAGAATCTAAAATATTTACTTCTTCATAATTAAATGACAAATTATTAATACTTATCATAAATGCCTCCAAGCTAGGTAAATCATAATAGGAGCTCCTATTATTGAAATAACCAAACCAACAGGGACTTCATTAGGCATAAAAATCAATCTTGAAATTTGATCAGCATAAAGCATCAAAAGAGAACCAACAGGAATAGCAAAAAACACTACTTTCCTAACATCATTGCCCATTATTATCCTCGAAATATGCGCAGCTATCAATCCTAATAAACCTACTGTGCCTACCACACTAACTGCTGATCCACTTAAAACACCAGCAAATATCATTGACAGTAACCTTATCCTATTTGGATTCACTCCAACATTTCTTATTATCGTATTACCTAGACTTAAGATATTAAGTCTATAAGAAATACTTAATATAAAAAATAAACCAATAAACATAAATGGAATCATAGGAATATATGATGACCAAGCTATATTAGCTGTACTACCACCTATAACTCCTAAAGCCTGTTGAGTAAAGACTCTTTGGTATGCCATTATTCCAGTACTAATTGCAAGACACATTGCACCTACTGAAAAACCAATTAAAGCTAAAGTAGCTGGTTTAAATGTTTCTCTAAATGCAAATATATATATGAGTATAGAACATATAATTGAAGCCAAAACAGATAAAATTGTATTTAACCATGGAGTAGCATCTATTAAACCTGTAATAATTAATGCTTGAACAATTAAGGCCCCACCAGTTATACCAAATAGTTGTGGATCACCTAATGGATTACGTGTAGTTGTTTGCAAAATAACACCTGCAACAGCAAAACTACTGCCAACAGATATAGCAATAAAAATTCTAGGTAATCTAATGTCCCAAATAATAGTATTATTAGCAACACTAGATTTAAACATTATTGCGTCTATAAACTCTCCCGCCCCAATTTTGCTAGGTCCTATAAAAACACCAAGTAAGATTCCTAAAAGACCTAGCAAAATAATAGTTATAGATAAAGTAATAAATTTATTCAAAAAAATTATTACTCCATACTAATAGTTTATTCTTCAATTTTAGATACAAGTTCTAGCAATGCATCTATTATCCTAGGACCAGGTGCTTGCATAAATAATATAGGATCTAAGTCTTTAACTCTTTCTTCCCTAATAGCTGTTAACCTATTAAAACCAGGAATGGATGACAATGTTTGTGATAATCTAGGTGCAGGAGGAGGTGCTGGGTTTATAGTAAATATATATCCAGGATCAGTACGCATTGCAGTTTCTCCAGCCCAAGATGTATAACCAGGATAAGGACCAGAATCATCCATTCCTGCTGCTACATTTTTTAAATTTAGAATGTCAGCAACTAAACCTGCATAGGATTCTGGCTTAGCAGCATATAAATTACGATCAGCATCAGATATTAATATTAAAATATCTCCTGAATAATTAACCCTTTCAGATATTTCTTCAATTTGCTTATTCATATCAATCAAAACTTGATTAACTTCCTCTTCTTTATCAAAAATAATTCCCATACTTTCAATACCGTCACTAATGTCTTCTAAAGAAGTAGCTCTAACTGCAAATATAGGTATACCAAATCTACTAAGATCTCTCATAAACCTAGCTTGCGTTAATGCTTCAATAACAATTAAGTCAGGCTCTTGGGCTATAATAGCTTCAAAGTTTGGTGTGTAAGCACTTCCAACTGTAGGTAAATTCATAATTTGTTCAGGGTATATAGAAGAAGCATCTCTTGCTATAATACTACCTCCTGCTTTATAAATCATTTCAGTAGCAGTAGGACTTAAGCTTACAACCCTCACAGGACCTACATCTATTTCAACTTCTCTATTCAGTTTATCTATAAGAATAATTGCTTTAACATCATCGTGATGTTCTCCATCTTCATCATTTTTAGATTCAGATGTATTTACTACTTGAGGCACATTCTCATTATCTTGAACCTCCAAATCATTATTTGAGGATTCAAGCACATCACAAGCTATAAAAATAAATAGCAAGAAAGCTACTGGTAAAAACATGTATTTATTAAAATTCATCTTTAAAATATTTTTCCTTTCATTTAGTGACAGTATAAATTTACCACCAAGTTTAAAATTGTTGTATATAAAAATAAAAAAATCACGCAATTAAATATTTATCATTAATAAACATAATATTTATAAATATGAAAATATGCCGGTGTTAGTTTAAGTGTAAAATGTATATTTGGGCAGATTTCAGTTTATAAATTATTGTATTTAAGGATACTAATTTTTTTCAGGTAAAAGTCTAACTAACACCGACATATTAAAATTTAGGAATTTACGATATAAAAATTATTTTTAATTAATTAACCCTACCTCTCGTAATAAATCTTGAGTTCCAGCTAGATCTTCTAAATCAGCCATATCTAAGTCTGCTTTATTAAGATCAGCCAAAGGAGTTAACAATCTATTAACTTTGACTCCTTCTACTAAAGGATATTCATAAGTTTGACCAGTAAAATATTGTTGAGCAACTTTAGAAAGCATGAAATTCAAGAATCTCTCTGCATTATCTTTGTTTTCAGCAGTCTTAAGTATTGAAGCCCCAGCTACTAATACTAAACTACCAGGACCATTAGAATTCAAATAATGATTTCTAGCACCAAAACCATCACCTGCTTCTTCTAAGAATCTATATAAATAATAATGATTAACAAATCCTACGTGAATTTCACCTTTACCTGCAGCTTCTACAGTCGGAGTATTCTTAGGATAAACAATTGGATCATTAGCTTTTATACATTCAAGCCATTCACGAGTTTTATCATCTCCCCATTGAGCTCTCATTGCAGTAATCATAGCCTGGAATGAACCATTAGTTGGAGGCCATCCAATACGACCTTTCCATTCAGAATCACAAAAACCTAATAATGTTTCAGGAAGGTCAGTTAAAGGGTCAATGCTTTCAGTGTTATATACTACAGCTCTTGCTCTTCCAGAGATACCTACCCATTGTCCATTTGCAGATTGGGCCCATGCAGGTACCTTACTTAAGATTTCAGCATCTATTTTCTCAGTCATACCTCTATTTACAACTACAGCTAACCCACCTGGGTCTTGAGCGAAGAATACATCTGCTGGAGACTTACTTCCTTCTTCCATTAATATTGCAGCTATTTCTCCAGTTTTTCCATATTTCACTTGCACATCTATACCAGTCGCTTCTGCAAACTGTGCTATTATAGGCGCTACTAGTGATTCTTTACGACCAGAATAAACTACTAATTTACCTGGATCAGCTGGCACTTCTTTTACTACTTCTACAGTTTTTTCTACAATTTTCTCTTTAGGTACCTCTTTTACTACTTCTACAATTGTTTCTTTAGGTACTTCTTTTATTACTTCTTCAGTAACAATTTTTTCTACAGGTACTTCTTTAACTACTTCTTTAATTATCTCTTCAGCTTCACAAGCAAATAATGATAAGCTTAAAAGAGCTAGCGACAAAAATACTATATTTTTTTTAAATAGTTTATTCAATTACCCCCTCCATATATACCCCCTCCATATATATTTTGTATATAAGTATTTATCTATTTACTAAGTATATACTTATAATTAATATAAGTCAACTATTTATTTAATTATAAGTCTAAGCATAAGAATTAAATAACTTGAGTCTATTTAATTTATTAAGGCATCATTAACAACACAAATTAATGATGCCTTACAGATTTGATTGTTTATAGAAAAAATCTTATTTATTAATTGAAATTAGATAATGCTTTAAGAAATATGATTGAAATTGCTATAAAAATCCAAAAAACTAATCGAGGACTATTAAATTTCATTCTTGTTACTCTTTATATAATATCAAGATACAGGTGGAGTATATTGAGTCCAAGGTTTAGCTTTTTCAAATGCAGAAGATGCTGCCATAACTAATGCATCAGCACCTCTTTTACCTATTATATGTAACCCAATAGGCATTCCATCTTTAGAAAAACCACAAGGAACAGTTGCTGCAGGATATCCAATAACATTTATCGGATAAGTAAATGGGTGAGATCCATATATATAGGACATAGTCTCTGGACTAGGATATACTTCTTTACCTGCTATTGATTTTGGTAGGTTATCTACCGGAAATGCTGTCGAAGGCATGGTTGGAGATAATAATAAATCAAATTTCCCAAATTCATCTTCAAACTTAGATATCATAATATCTCTTTCGCCTAATGCTTTTACAAGTTCATCTGTAGTTACATCTCTAGATGATTCTAAGACATATTTCATATACCAGGTTAATTTCTCTTTATTATCTTCAAACTGATTAATACTAAATTTTATAACCGATTTATAAATAGCCCACCAGACAAAAAATGGATCTTCAAGCTTTAATTTTGATTCATCCAAGCTACAGCCTAAATCTTCAAAAACTTTTGCAGCCTTAGATGTAGTTTCTAATACTTCTGGTTCT
>MDTE01050260.1_pt1 | contig 22241 bp, 23 predicted proteins | sample 811231 | NCBI WGS metagenome assembly MDTE01 (sample SAMN05326651, study PRJNA326480) | marine metagenome | isolation source: seawater | place: Indian Ocean: Red Sea | collected 2010 | reverse complement strand
GGTCTGCCGTGCCCTCGGCGCAGATGACCCACTTTTCGTGATACGATTCTTCACGCCAGTGGATACGGACAGAGTCGCCGGCAGCCAGGCTTTCCCACGGTACTTCGCCAATAGAGGCGTAGGCCAGGTACGGGCCGACGTCGTAGACTCGCCCGTGAACAGGGACTGAGGCAAGGAGGACGACGAGTGTGAATAGGAGTGTCTTCAGTTTCATCATACTCGGTATGCGCCTGCCCGTCACCGTGCCGAGTACGGCGACGAGAATTCCACTATCAATGTTGCTGCCGGGCGGAGCCCGTCAGCTTCTCAACTGCTGCGCGTACCCCTCGCACCAGCCTTCCTGCCGGACCGTGGCCTTGGAGAAGGTCGGTGGCTGGGGGTGTACCGTTATCCTAAGGCCCAGCCATTCCCTGTCGCAGGGCGATTCGAGCGTCCTGGTGGATCATGTAACCGGGATCAGTTCAGCGTGATGGAAACGGAGCGGTCGTCGGGTGTGAACGCGAGAAGCGTGGTCTCGCCATCTCGATAGAAGGTCCCGTTTTCGAATGCCGCGCGGCTGTTCGCTTCAGACAGAGGCTGTCCGTCAACGGATACCCCGGCGAGCGGTCGATCGACTCGAAGGGTGAACTCGGGAACTTGTACGGGCAGGCCCAGGGACACGGCGTCGCCGTCGACCGTCAGGTCGGCCATCTCTTTGGCAATGGCGTAGCTCGTGATATCGCTGCATTTACGCCAACGTGTTCGCTCGCCCTCGGGGTCGCGTTCACGAAGCCGTCGGACAATGGTCTTGAAGGCGTTGAAGCCGCGGCGGTCCTCGTCGTGCAGGCCGTAGAAGCCCTGCCAGTGGCTGATCAAGACGGCCGGATCACCGGCGTCGATCACGGCGGGCAAGCGTCCGCCCTGCAGGTCCTCGGTGATATACTTGGAGACGTTGACCTCACCGAATCCCGTCCACGACCCCGTGTAGTCTCCGACGCAGGCGATGACTTCACCCATCGCGGTTCCTGCCTCACGGTCGGGATACCAGACAGGTGTATCGACAGCGCCGTCCGAACTGACGCGTTTGAAGAGATAGGGGGTCGGGTTACCCGTGACAGAGCGAACCGCTTCCTCGGCACACCTGGCGTAGAAGTCGATCGGGTTGCCGAAACCACCCGGTGAGGTCACCCCGTCCGGGGTCAGACCGACATTGTCCAGGATCTGGCAGGCTGTCGTGATATACCGGACGATCAACTCGGGCTGGTCGACGGGCAGCTGGTTCCACCCCCACTGTTCCCACAGGTTCGGGTCGACGGGCTGGAGTGTGTCGAGATCGACGACGAAGGTATGGGTCATCATCTCGGGCGTGATGTCGTAGTTGGGGACGATCAGCTCACGACACATCTGCAGCCAGGATTCCTGCTGCGCTTTGCTGAAGATCTCGAGCCCGTGGTCGATCCGACCGAGGGCTGCGGGACACGGGACGACGCTATACTTACCCTTGACCCCGTGTTCGAGGCAGAATTCCGCGAATTCAAGCGTAAAGGACTCCGGGTGAACGACCGGGAGATCTTCCCAGCGGCGGTTGGATTCCACCACGTTTTCCACCCCATATTGGCGATCGACGGCGATCCGGTCCCTCAGGAAAAAGTAGTTGAGGTTGACCAGCATCGTCGAGTCGTCGAAGATGATCGACAGGGGGACGCGGTCCAGCGCGTGTTTGGTGATTTCGACGTTCATCGGCTCTCACTTCTGTGGGTCTTCGGGGCAAAGAACATACGCCAGAGGGGGCTTTTTGACAAAGGAATCGGGTCTATCCGAGTTGACGATCGAAGCACGCCGCCCTTACTTTAAATGTCGCTACGGAGACGTTGCAGAGGGGGACTTGTGGCAAGCGTTCTGATTATCGATGACGACGAGTTGATGCGATCGTTTCTGGTCGAGTCTTTCGAGAGCAAGGGATACGAGGTCCGCTCCGAGAATAACAGCCAGATCGGCGTCGATGCATACATCGGACCTGGTGATCACGGATCTCTTTATGCCGGAGAAAGACGGTGTGGAGGTCGCCCGGAGTCTGATCAAGCACGATCCGGAGGTCAAGATCATCGCCATGTCCGGTGGAGACTCGGTAGGTGGACGGAAGGATGTGCTCGAAGTCCTCGAGGATTTCGGCGTCAGGAGGACGTTCGGTAAGCCGTTCAGAATCGGTGAGGTCCTCGAGGCCGCGGAGGCGCTGATCGGCGAGTAAGGATTGAGGATTTAGAATCGAGAATTGAGGATTGGAAGGCAGGGATTTGGGGGTGTGAGCTGAAAATGTTCACATCCCTTTACTGTTTGTGAGCGTATGTCGACTGATGACGTTGTAATCAATGCGGCGGAACACGCGTGGGTGACGAGCGATCCCCGGTTCCCGATCATTCCCGAGCAGGCCAACTGCAACATAAAGTCGGTCCCGAATCGGGAGTATTCGGCGGAACACCTGATCTCCGAGATGGGGATCTACGGGATCGATCGGACGGTGATCAGCCACGTCTGCTACTACGGGCGGGTGAACGACTACACGAGCTATGCCGTGAAGACGTGGCCGGATCGGTTCGCTGGGATCGGCTTGCTGTTCGGGCACAAGCTGTATGCGCCAGGAGACGAAGCGAACCCGGATCGGCTCTCTTACGCGATGGAGGAACAGGGGCTGGCTGGGCTGCGGCTCAGTCCGATCTACGACAAACAGGTTCGCTGGTTCGACGACGCGTATATGCATCTCGTTTGGGAACGGGCGCAGGAACTGGGGGCGGTGTTCAATGTCTTCCTGGCCTCCGAACAGGTCGATCAGGTGGCGAACATGGCCGAGCGCTTCCCCGGGGTGAACGTGGTGATCGACCATATCGCCATGATCGACATCACGGCTGACGACGAGGCTGGCTTTGGTCCCCTGCTGGACATGCATCGTCTGCCGAACGTGTATGTCCGGACGTCGCTGCACAACCCGTCTCGAGAAGAGGTCCCGTATCGAGACGTATGGCCGTTCCTCGAACGGCTGTACGACGTCTACGGCGCCGAGCGCATGCTGTTCGCCAACTTCTTCGAGTATGTGATTATGAAGGAGATGATCCCGTTCGTTACCAACGAGGATAAGCGCTGGATTCTTGGGGAAACGGCGAGGAAACTGTACTTCAAGTCAAAATGAAAAATTCAAAATGCAAAATAGTGAAAGGCGTCTCTCCACCTCGTGGGAGGCGTCTCTGACGCCGAGGTTTTCCAATCCATGAAGATCACCAACCTGACAATCGAAACACGCAAAGTCGATCCCAAACCGAATCCCAAGGCCGACTCGCTCCAGGAACTACCCGGATCCGGCAGTGTCACCGTCCGCGTTGAAGCCGAAGACGGGACGGTCGGAGAAGGCGGTGCCTCGTTTGGCCGAATCGCCGGTGGCCCAGACGCCCTTGCCGCGGTTATCGAACACGAACTGAAGCCGATCGCGGTCGGGAGTGACGTGCGGTATGTGGCCGGGACCCATCGGGCCATGTTGGTCGAGACTGAGTATCACGGCTCAGCTGGACTGGCGATGTTCGGAATAGCTGCGGTGGATACAGCGCTGTGGGACTGCTTGGGGAAGTCGCTGGGGGTCCCGTGCTGGCAGCTGTGGGGGCGGGTGAACGAACGGATCCGCGCTTACGCCATGGTGGGGTGGCTGAACTTCGACGACGGTGAGGTTCAGGAGGTTTGTGCGCGCGCGGTCGGACAGGGCTTCAGGGCCGTCAAGGTCAAGGTTGGCTACGAGACGCTGAAGCAGGATATCGCACGGGTTGAGATGGTGCGGAAGGCCGTGGATGACGACGTGGGGATTATGGTGGACGCGAACCAGTCGCTGACGGCGGCTGAGGCCGTCCGTCGTGGGCGTGCTTTCGAGCAGATGGGATGCGTGTGGTGGGAAGAGCCGATCGCGGCGGATGACATCGACGGGTATGCCGAGTTAACGCGGTCACTCGATATACCAGTGGCCACAGGAGAGAACCTGTATACGGCAGCCGATTTCGCGCGGTTCCTGAAGCGGGAAGCGGTTGACATCGTTCAGCCAGACTTGAGGAGAGGCGGTGGTCCGACGGCGCTGCTTCAGGTCGGTCGTATGGCGGAGGCCTTTCGAAGGCCATATGCGTCTCACGGCGGTGGGCCCGTGCAGCTGAACGTGATGGCCTGCCTCGGGAATGCGATGTATCTCGAAACCGGGATGATTCCGGAGGGGTCTCCGATGAGGCTGGATACAGACGGATGTGTGAATGTGCCTGAAGGGGCGGGGTTTTCCTGGGATTAGGAGCGGAGGGATAGGCAAGAGGCATCGGGTACCAGGCAGCAGGTGGTGGGCACAGAGCGACGTGCAGAAGGGCAGAGACGAGTGCGGAGAATGGGCATGTTGGTTGCTTTTCGCCCTCGGCTCCGTTCTCAGCCCAGACCCAGATCAGCAAGCCGTAGCGTTTCTTTGGGAGCCGGGTAACCCTAGAGGGGGGTAGAGGTATGCAGCCTGAGTTTACGATCAACCATCTGGCGGTTCTCGTGTGTGTGGTCGCGGCGATGCCAGTGGGGTTCCCTGTGGTTCGGTCCCCTGTTTGGGAATGCGTGGGCGCGTCATATGGGGTATGACGAGGATATGCAGCCCGAAGGGATGGGTAAGTCGATGGCCATCTTCGCGATCGGGAACCTGCCGATCGCGTTCGTGCTTGCGCACAGCATCATCGTCTAGCAGCCGCAAACGTAGGGGTTCGGTGACAATCAGCCGATGTGGGGCTACGGACTGAACGGTGCGGTGTGGCCGTGGCTCGGGTTCTTCCTGCCATTGCAGATCGGACGGGTGGCGTGGGAGATGAAGGGATGGGGGCTCGTAGTGATCAATTCGAGCTTCGATCTTGTCAGGCTACTGATCTTCGGGATGATTCTGGCTTACTGGCAATAAGGGTGTTCCAGGTTGAAAGTTCCAAGTTCCAAGATAATCTGGCGCCCTGGAAGGGCGCCAGATCGTTAGCCTGGGGCGGAAGCCCCGAGCACTCCAACGACTAGGACCGGTTCATCCTTCTGGGCATGAGCATCAAGCTTCGAACAGTAGTGGTCTGCCACTGTCTTCGGGAGAATGAGGACAGTATTCGTATAATCTCCGCTCGAAGAGCCTCTTCATTAGAGGAACGCGACTATTGGAGTCAAAGATGAAAGAGAAATACGATTTCTCGAAAATGAAGGGATGGCGAAATCCCTACGTTGTGAGCCTGAAGCAACCCGTTACGATGCGGACCGATCGTGACACAGTTTCCTACTTCAAGTCGATGGCTAAGGACACAGGGATACCTTGCCAGAGCCTGATCAATCTCTACCTCCGAGATTGCGCAATGTCTGGGAGAAAACTCGAGATGAGCTGGGACTAGACTCGTTGAGAGGTCCATCGACACATATGGCAGGCGTTTCAGTGACAGAAGAGTTCGACTACGAGGATAACCCCGACCGCTTCCGGGTGAATCAGGAGGTCGTGAACCGGTATGGGTTGGTCGGGGACGTCCACGACGAGGTGGCTGCCCGGGTTGCCAAAGAGGCTCTCTGGCCGCTGCTCGATATGGGATGTGGTGAAGGACGGCTGGGGCAGGCGGTCGACGAGGCGGGCCCAATGGTGGCGACGGATCTGGCCCGTACGCTCCTCCTGCAAGCCCGACCCCCCAGGGTCTGCTCGGACATGACCCGGCTGCCGGTTCCGGAGGGGTCATTAGGAAGCGCGGCGGCGCTCTGGTGCCTGTATCACGTGGGCAGTCCGATCGAGGCGATACGGGAAGCCCATCGTGTGTTGCGCCCGGGTGGACTGTTCGCCACGTGCGCGCCGAGTATCGACAACGATCCAGAGCTGGCCCACTGCTTTCCGCCCCCGAAGCCGTCACCGTTCGATTCCGAATTCGGGGGGGAACTCGTTAAGGAAGTGTTCGGGAACGTGGAGGCGGATCACTGGGACACGCCGGCCGTCACGCTGCCTGATGCGGAAGCTGTCGCGCTGTTCCTGAAGGGGCGGGGGAAGTCGGCAGACGAGGCGTCCGAGTTGACGAAACAAGTCGAGATGCCTGTAACCTTGACCAAACGAGGGGCCCTGTTCTGGGCCTACAAGCGATGAGTGACCAGGTTAACAGACGGGACTTTCTGAAACGCGCAGGAGTAGTGGGAGCGGCTATGGCGATAGGTACCGGGTCACAGGAACTGCAGGCGAATACACGACGGCCGAACCTCGTCTACGTGTTCCCCGATCAGTATCGCCGTCATGCGATGGGGTTTGTGAACGAGGATCCCGTGTTGACGCCCCGGCTCGACGCGTTCGCGAAAGAGGGTGTGTATCTGCCGCACGCGGTCAGTAATTACCCCGTGTGCAGCCCCTATCGTGCGATGTTGATGACCGGACAGTGGCCGGCCCGGAACGGCGTGATGGCGAACTGTAACTCGAGCCGGACGCACCTCGACAACTTCCTCAAGAAGGACGCGTACTGTTTGACGGATGCGCTGTCAGACGCGGGTTACCATACCGCCTATCTCGGGAAATGGCACCTCGATGGGCCACCGTCGACGCCGGAAGGTGAGCGTGCCGTTTGGGATGTGTTCACGCCTCCCGGCCCTCGACGACACTCGATCGATTTCTGGTATTCGTATGGCGCAGCGAACAACCATATGGAGCCCTATTACTGGACCGGAGATGGCGGCGAGGACAGTCGGATCGATATCAAGCAGTGGTCGCCCGAACACGAGGCGGATCAGGCGATCGCGTATATCCGGAATGACGGGGGCGACTACAGGGATGCCGATCGACCGTTCGCGATCTTCCTGTCGATCAACCCGCCTCATCCGCCCTACCACCTGGTGCCTGACCGATATCGGGAGCTTTATACGGGGAAGTTCGTCGACGACTTGCTCGTTCGGCCGAACGTGGATCGGGGTGAATCCGGAAACAAGCGAGCGCCCGGGAGCGTACTCGACTACTTCGCCATGGTGAGCGGAGTGGACGAGCAGTTCGGGCGGATTCTCGACACGCTCGAAGCGGAAGGGCTCGCTGACGACACGATCGTGGTGTTTACGTCCGATCACGGTGAGATGATGGGAGGACACGGTCGGATGAGCAAGAATGTCATCTACGAGGAGTCGTTCAACGTTCCGTTCCTGATCCGGTATGCGAACGGGATCCAGGCCCGCACGGATGATCTGATGCTGGGCACGCCGGACATCTACCCGACGCTGCTCGGGCTGATGGGGTTGGGAGATCGGATTCCGGATGCCGTCGAGGGCGTAGACCGTTCCAGTGTGATCCGGGATGGGAGCGGCGTTCGACCCGATGCGGCTGCCTATATGCGTCTCCCGCCAGGCCGACCGTCCGGTGGGCCCCGAGGGGTGCGCACCCATCGGTATACTTACCAGTGTGGTCGGCCGAATCAGGACGCGATGCTGTTCGACAACACCCAAGATCCCTACCAGATGGACAATCTGGCGGGGAAAGCGCCTGATCTGGTCAAGGAGATGGTGGGCCAAATGGAGGCTGAGCTGGAACGGATACAGGATCCGTGGTTGGATAGGCGAGGTGGGTAGCGGGGAAAAGACAAGACCTTAACCGCGGAGACGCAGAGGGCGCAGAGAGAACCATTTTGGGGGGCAGCCCCGAACGGGGCGCCGGCGAATAGCCAGGGGCTTTAGCCCCTGGTTTGGTGCGGTCCGATTTATAGGCGCCGCAGTGTGCGGAACCCTCAGACACGACCGTGACCCACGGCGCCAACAAAACCTGCTCGAAGACTCACCGATTCCAGGCACCCCAACCATCCTCCCAACCTTGCAAGGTCATCTGGTCGTGGGTAAGATCCGGTCAGGAGTCAGATCACAATGCTCTACCGCCGAAATCACCTGATCGACCAGGTCTATACCGTTGACGGCAAGGCCGAGATCGTCAACGACATGATCGTGATGGACTCGCCGACCGGAAGCATGCCCGGTCGGTCGGCCGCCGCGATCTACCGGAGCCGCTAAGACTACGAAGTCGAACACGGGGGTGGTAACACGATTGCAGACAACGTGGGGTTTATCGTCGATCTGCCCAACCGTCAGTCTTTCTGCCCTGATGCGGCCTGGTATGTCGGTGAGATGACGATGAAGTTTTTGGAGGGGCCTCCGGTTCTAGCTGTCGAGGTCAGGAGTGAAGGGGATTACGGTCCGGCGGCAGAGGAAGCGATGGCACTGAAGAGAATCGACTACTTCGATGCCGGGGTCACAGGTGGTCTGGGATGTCGATCTGATGGGGCTGCACACGGTTCGGGTCTATACTGCGGAGAATCGGGGAGATCCGAGGGTCTACAGTCAAGGAGATGAAGCTGAGGCCGAACCGGCGATACCGGGCTGGAGGATGTCGGTTGACGCGTTGTTCTAGAATAGCATGAGGAGTTGTGTACATCCCGGCGGGCAGAGGTCCTGCCGGGCTTTTTTTATGTCCGCCCGCCAATGCCCCAGATGGCCGGGACAGTGACTTCCAGACTGTTGCCTGAGGGATCGCGGAAGTACAACGATCGACCCCGATCGCCCCACTGGATCTCTTTCTCGATTTCCACGCCGTTCGACCGGAGATGGTCTCGCCATTCGTCCAGGGAACGATCGTCTATGGAGAAGGCGACGTGTCCGGAGCCTGTCGCACCGTGAGGCGGCGCGTAGTCCGGTCCCTCTTGTGCGACCGAGGTCGTTTTGGCATTGAACAGCAGGAGCATACGGTCGCCGCATCTGAAGAAGATGTGGCGGTTGTCCATATTGGAAACGAGCTCCATGTCCAGGACGTCGGTGTAGAAGCGTTCGGCCGCTGTCAGGTCGTCGACGTAAAGGCAGGTTTCGAGGATGTCGTGGATGCGGGGATTTGTCATTCTGAGCGTCAGCGAAGAATCTCTATGAGTTCTGGACCATCTTGTCGAAGACGCTGTTGTGTGAGCAGGGGCGCTGCAGACCTGGTAGAGATCCTTCGCCTCTGGCTCAGGATGACCACGTCCTACGAGACCGCGTACTCCGAGAGGTAAGCTTCGACAGCATGCTTCACCTCGTCGGTCATGGCGACTTCGCCGTCGATCTCGCGTCCGGGCAGGTGTTCAAGGATGTCGTAGATCGTGACGATGGCGCGGACCTCGACGTTCGCTGTTTCCGCGAGCGCTTCGACCGAGTTGCCGCCGTCCTTGTTCCGCTCCTTCCTGTCTACGGCGATGATCAGACCCGTGATCAAGCCTTCCGTCATCGAACGGAGCATCCGGATGGCTTCGACCTTGGTTGCCCCGTCGGTGATGACATCGTCAACGACGACCACTGTGTCTTCGGCGGTCGGAATGTGGCCGACAAGAACGCCGCCTTCCCCGTGATCCTTCTTTTCCTTGCGGTCGAAGCTGCACGCGACATCACGCTCGTAGTGATGGTGGAATGCGATGGCCGTCGAGATGCACAACGGAATCCCCTTGTAGGCCGGGCCGAAGATGACGGATGGCTGTTGCGCCAGCTCGAGAGTCGCTGAAGCGTAGTAGTAGCCGAGTCGCTCAATCTGTTTACCGCGACTGAATTCGCCGGAGTTGAAGAAGTAGGGCGACGTGCGCCCGCTCTTGAGTGTGAATGAACCGAACTTGAGGGCCTCTGAGCGGACGAGGAAGTCGATGAAATTTCTCTGGTATTCCTGCATGTTAGAACCTTTGAGGCGCTTGGGGCAGAGGGCGGAGGGCAGGATGTGCCCGCCCCTGACTCAAGCGGTGGTAGAGACGATTACGAAAACGCCGGCCCTGTCCAATGGCTGGCTTCTTGACGGGTCATGAGACCTGAACGATCTTACGTGGGGAGGCAAAGGCTATTGAGCGAGGGGGAGACAATACAACCGAATCCGCTGGTCTGGCGGGTCCTGGCCGTACTTTGGATGGCCCTGATCTTCGCGCTGTCCAGCGCGTGGTTCGCGCCGAAGATGTCGTTCGATGCGACGCTCGATTTCTTCGGGCAGGTCAACTACGTGGTTCGCAAAATGGCCCACGCAGGGGAATTCGGTGTCCTGACGTGGCTCTGGTTCCGAGCGTTGTATCCGGATCCGCTCAACCTGGACCGCGGCCGTCTGTATAGCGGGCTGGTCGCGCTCGTCTACGCCGCCTCTGATGAGTATCACCAGACGTTTGTGCCCCTTCGTTCCGGGAAGGCGACCGACGTGCTGTTCGACGCTGCCGGCATTCTCGCTGTCGTCTGGCTGATCAGTCGAGCCTGCAGCTGGGAGAACGAATCACTGCGGCGACTGCTGTTGGGAGAGACGGCGTCAAGATAACCGCTCCGTCCACGATCTCCAAACCACCACCCTGGAGCATCCATCGTGTCCAACCCCCGAAGTGTTCTCCTTCTGATTGCCGACGACTGGAGCCCTCTCGCGGGCTGCTTTGACAGCCCCGTTGTCCAGACACCTTCCGTCGATGCGCTCAGCAAGCGGGCAACCCGCTTCCGGAACGCCTTCTGCACGACCCCTTCCTGCGCGGCCAGCCGGGCGAACATCCTGACCGGCCATTACAGCCACACACACGGCCAGTATGGTCATTGCCACGGGATTCATAATTTCCACACGGGCAGCCACATGCCCTCGATCGTGAAGACGCTGTCGGACGCAGGATATGCCACGGGAATCATCGGGAAGATGCACGTTCTGCCCGAGTCCGTGTATCCGTGGACACACGACCTGCAGCAGGTGGATGGCAGCAGTCGGAGCCCAAAAGGGATGGCGGGTCGAGCGCGCGAGTTCTTCGCCGATGTCGGGGATAGACCGTTCTACCTGCACATGGGTTTCTCGGATCCGCATCGGGACTTTGGGAACGGTTCATCCTACCCGGATTACGAAGAGACGACCTACGACCCTGCGACCGTGCCGGTACCGAATTTCCTGCCCGACCATCCGGACGTTCGCGTGGAACTGGCCGAGTACTACCAGTCGATCACGCGGATGGATGCGGGATACGGTTTGGCGATCCAGGCGCTCGAGGAGGCTGGACGGGCTGACGACACGATGATCATCGTGATGAGCGATCACGGGATGCCGTTCCCGGGCGCGAAGGCCTCGTCCTTCGATTCGGGACACAACTGTCCGCTCCTGATCGCGCGTCCTGGCGCCAACGAGGTCGACTGCGATGCGGTCATCAACTGGAACAACATCGCGCCGACCGTCTATGACTGGTGCGGCGTCGATCCTCCGGAGGGTCTGCCCGAACGCTCTCTGCTCCCGATTCTGGATGACGCACATCCTGATGGGTGGGACGAAGTGTACTTCTCGCACACTTTCCACGAAGTGACGAACTACTACCCGTATCGCGTCCTGCGAGGGCGGAACTACAAATACGTCAAGAACCTCTATCCCGAACTGACCACCCCGCTGCCCAGCGACTTGTGGCGGTCGACCACGTGGCAAGCCATCGAACGCGAGGGTCTGGCCATGGGTGAACGGTCGACGGAAAAGTTCCTGCACCAGGATGGTGAGGCGCTGTTCGACGTTGAGAACGATCCCGCGGAGACCACCAACCTGATCGACGATCCATCCCTGAAGGACGTCGCTGAAGAGATGCGGCAGAAAGTCAGGGATTGGCGAATCGCCACGCAGGATCCCTGGGTACTGGCATCCAAGCAAGCGGGCGAAGAAATCGGGTAGGACCGTCCATCCCACTTCGTGGGAGCGGCCTCCTGGCCGCGAGCTTTCCATCGATCTCAGGCGAGACACGTATGAGCACAAACATCGCAAACCAGGTCACCGAGATCATTGGTGGAACCCCCATGATCCGCCTGGAGAACCTTTCGCCACCAGACGGCGCGACGATTTTCGCAAAGATGGAATACCTGAACCCGGGCGGAAGCGTCAAAGACCGGATCGCCCTGAGCATGCTTCAGGATGCCGAAGCGTCCGGCACGCTCAAGCCCGGGATGACGGTGGTCGAGGCCACGAGCGGGAACACGGGTATCGGGCTGGCCATGCTGTGCGCCAAGATGAACTACCGCCTCGTTCTGACGATGCCTGAGACGATGAGCTTCGAACGTCGAGCACTCGTTACACGATATGGCGCCGAGGTCGTGATCACGCCGGGATCGGGGGATATGGATGGGGCCAAGGCGCGTGCTCAGGAGATCGGTCAGAAGAACGAGAACTGCATCGAGCTGAAGCAGTTCGACAATCCGGCAAACCCAAAGGTCCATCGTGAGAATACGGGACCGGAGATCGTCAAGGCGACAGGCGGGAAAATCGCCGCCTTTGTGGCCGGGATCGGTACCGGGGGTACGATCACAGGGGTCGGGGAGGTGCTGAAGGGTGAGGTCCCCGACGTTGCCTTGATCGGCGTGGAACCGGCCAACTCGGCCGTGCTGAACGGGAAGTCTCCTGGACCTCACGCGATCGAGGGCATCGGTGCGGGGTTCGTCCCGTCGATCCTGAATCGGGAGATCCTGGATGACGTGCTGATGATTGAGGATCGTGAAGCGTTCGACACGACGGAGGCACTGGCTCGGGAGGAGGCGCTGCTGGTGGGGATATCGTCTGGCGCGAATGTTCTGGCGGCTCAGCGGGTGGCGTCGAAGCTGTCGAGCGACGATGTGGTGGTGACGGTGTTGTGTGATACGGGGACGCGGTATTTCAGTATCGAGGAGTATTTCCAGCGGGACGAGGTGCAGAGTCAGAGTGCGCTGCTGTGATGGTAGTCGCTCTCGCCTTGCAGGCCCTCTCCCATCCTCGCGCGGCTCGGACCGCCCTCTCCCAGTGGGAGAGGGGATCTTCCTTATGCCAATGACGATGATATGGATCTGAGTCGAAAAGAGCGGGCGTTCGAGTCGCGGTTTCGGAAGCGGCTAGCCGTCTGGCCACAGGAGAGTCCCTGGCCAGGCGTTTTGCTATGTGCGGCGCTGACGTGGCTGGGTGCGATCGTGAACCGGCTGCCATTTCCGCCATTTACGACGGCGGATGGGCAGCACCCGATCAGTACGGTCCTGCTCGCGCTGCTGCTCGGGATGTTCGTGCGGAACCTGATCCCGGCTGTGACCCGCGTGAAGGCGGGGATTGACGCGATGGTGAAGAAGTGGTTGCCGGTCGGGATCGTTCTCCTGGGCGCTCGGCTCGATTTCTACGATCTCCTTCAGGTCGCGATTCAGGTGGCCGTCGGGGCGGCGATCCTGATCGCGTTGCTGATCGTTTTGTCCCGGGTGTCCGCGGCGTGGTTCGGTGTGGATCCGCAGTTGGGGATGTTGATCGGTGTCGGGACGGCGATCTGCGGGAGCTCGGCGATCGTGGCGGTGTCTCCGGTCGTGGAGGCGCGCGATGATGAGATGGCGTACTCGATCGGTACGGTGAACCTGCTGGGGGTGATCGCGATGCTCGTTTACCCAGTTCTCGGGGCAATATTTGCCGTGGATGCGGACGTGTATGGCGCGTGGTGTGGACTGGGCATTCATGCGACGCCCCAGGTGATCGCCGCCGGCTTTGCGTATCCCGGCGACGGGCAGACGGCGGGTGAGATGGCGACGATCGTGAAACTCGTTCGGATTTCGCTGCTCGGGCCGGCTGTGTTTGTCGTCGGGGCGTGGTATGCGCATAGACGGCGACAGGAAGCAGTGTATATCGGGAAGCCGGTTCAGTATTCGAAGCTGGTGCCGGGGTTTGTGGTCGTGTTCCTCGGGCTTGCCCTTCTGCGCACGCTGGGATTCCTGCCGGAGGTGACGCTGCATTTGACCGAGCGGTTTATTCTTGGTGGTGGAGATCGTGTGGTCGATGTCGCCGGGCTGATGAGCCAGGGCGGGAAGTGGCTGATTACGGCGGCAATGGCAGGGGTAGGGCTGTCGACGGAGTTTCGGGCGATGAAAGCAGGCGGCATCAGGCCGCTTTTATTGGGTGTCGTCTTAGCGGTGGTGATAGGAGGGATGGGGCTATTGGTGGCGAGCATTTAGAGTTCATGAAGAAGCCAGACAAAAGCCAAAGTTCAGGATCAGGACAATGGAGTCCGCAGGGCTTCCTCTCTCTTGCGGAGTGGGAGAGGGATTCTTGCGGGCCGGTTGGGTCGCCCGCAAGACGGGTGAGGGCCGATATGCGGGCATCTGCGCCAAAAGGGTAAGCCGTTTACGAGCCGAATTCCCCTAGCCATTACCCATTTATGGTAACCTATGACAGAAGAAATCAGACGAGCTGTACTGGCCTCCATTAAAGGTGATGTGTCCGCCGAGGCAGCGGCGGAATCGGTTGGGCTGAGTCGGAAGCAGTTCAGCGAGCGGAAACGGCGGTACCTGCGCGGGAAGCTGCCGATGATCGACGGAGAAATCCGAGCGGATTCGCTGGATGGACCAGTGGAGATTCTGCGGGATGCTTGGGGGGTGGCGCATATCGAGGCGAACTGTCTGGCGGACGGGTTCTTTGGGCTTGGATATGCAATGGCTCAGGATCGGCTCTGGCAGCTCGACTATATGCGTCGGTTGGCGTGCGGACGGCTGGCGGAGATTCTGGGAGCGGATTACCTGGAGCAGGATCGGCTGCACCGTACCATCGGGCTGAAGCGGTCGGCGGACGCGGCAATGGATGAGGCCGGAGATGAGGTCCGGCTCGTGCTGAATTCGCTGGCGAGCGGGATCAATGCCCATACCCAAGCGTGTCGCGAACTGCCGTTGGAGTTCGACCTGCTCGAGTACGAACCGGAGCCGTGGACGACGGCTGACTCCGTTGCCGTATGGAAGTGGCGTTGGTGGATGCTGACGGGACGGCTGAACATCCTGTCTGTGGCCGAGGCAGGGCGCACACACCTGGATGAAGATCTGTATCGGCGGTTCATGTCGTGTGAGGCGAACGAGCATACGATCGTGCCGGGCGACGGTCCGGCACAGTATGGTGGGCACGATACGGGAGAAGGCAGCAACAACTGGGTGGTCGGTGGATCTCGCACGCAATCCGGCAAACCGATTCTGGCGACGGATCCGCACAATAGTGTCGACCTGTCGCGGCAGTGGTATCAGGCGCAGTTGACGATCGGTGGAGCGTCCGGTCTGGATGCGGTGGGGGCGTTTTTTCTCGGTACGCCGGGAATTTATCTCGGGCACACACGACACACGGCGTGGGGTGTGACGAATCATACCGCGTCTGCTCGTGACGTCTACGTGGAGACCCCCGGCCAACAGGATGGATACTACGTCAATGGTGACGGCGAGCGACCCTACGAGGAGATCGAGGAGACGATCGTCGTACGGGATGGTGATGACGAGCAGCTGTCGATTCGACAAACGGATCGCGGACCGCTCGTGCAGGATTTCGTGCCGGCCGTCGATGAGGATCATCCTCTGCTGTCGCTCAAGTGGAATGGGAGCGCACCCACAACCGGGTTCGAGTCGATGCTCGCCCTGTTGCGCTCCTCGTCTTGCGATGACGTCGAGAAGACGCTCGAGCAGTGGCCGTTTCCGATCCTGAATTTCCTGTTCGCCGACGACAAGGGCGGAATCGGGTATCACGTGGTGGGTCACGTGCCCGATCGGCCGGACGTGCGCGTCGGGTTCAAGGATCCTGAAGCTGCAGGTGATGCGTGGACGGGTAACTATGCCTTCGACGCCCTGCCCAACATGCGTGACCCCGAACGTGACTGGATCGCGACCGCGAACAATCCGCCGTGGGGTGGAGATCATCCGTATCTGAAGCTGGGGTCGTGGGCAGACGGATACCGGTTCCGGCGGATCAAGCATCGGATCGAGTCCGAGGCCCAGCACGATATCGATACGGTCGGCGACATTCACGCGGACGACATACACGGGCGGGCCGAAGACCTCGCATCGATCGTTGGCAGGATCGCTCTCAACGGGCCGAACAAGCAGATCCGTGAACTCGGGGAGATCCTCACCGAGTGGGACGGGTCGTATGGCGTAGACGAGATCGCTCCCACCGTGTTCTCGGCGTTCTGGAATCAGTGGCTCAGACGGGTGGCCAAAGCCCGGTTTCCCGATCGACTGGTCACGATGGTCAAGGATCGATGTGGCGCTGTAGGCAACGCGATCCTCCAGGGCAGAGACACGACCTGGATGTCAGGTTGTTCTATAGACCAAGAGGTCGTCGAGGCGCTGAGAGACACACGCACGTGGATCGCCAGGAAAATCGGCAACCGGAAATCGTGGTGGCGGTGGGGGAAGCTGCATACGGTGACGTTCGGGCATCCCTGTGCGACGACACCTGAGCTGGAGAAGTTGCTGAGTGTCGGGCCGACGGAGACGGCCGGGGGAACAGGGACGGTTCGTGCGGCTGGCCACAGCCTGGTGAGGCCGTTCAGGGTGACCGGGCTGTCGACGTATCGGATGGTGGTGGATATGGGAAGGCCGGCACGGTCGAAAGCGACGGCGGCGGGTGGGCAGTCGGGGCATCCGGGGAGTCGGCATTATCGGACGCAGTCAGAGCTATGGCTTAAGGATGCGTATCATCCGCTGCTGATGGATCGGAGGGATGTGGAGAGGGATCTTGAAGGGGTTCTTGCGCTGACGCCTTAGGGGAAAAGGCTGGTCACCCGCCTCGCCTTCGGCTCGGCTTGATGAACAGGGATGAACACAAGATGGGAAGCAAGGGGAACGGGCGAGGTGCCACGTGCCCTGGTCTTGCAGATACGGATGATCGTCTTCCGTCCGAGGTTCTTGGTCCCTGGCCGCGAGTGGTGATTCGGTGGGAGGTAAATCCAACCGAACCGACTTGGATTCAGCCACACGGGCTTCCCCTCTCCTACGAAGTGGGAGAGGGATGCTGGCGGGCACGATTGTAGGCCCGCCAGCGGGGTGAGGGCGGCAACGCTACGCGTTGCTTGCGAGTTTTCTGCGCAAACGCTCCTTCGGTTACGAATATGGGCTCACGTAGAATCGCGCACCTTTGAAACCTTCTAAACCCATACTTGTTGCTACGGCTGTTTTGGTTCCGGCGGTGTTGCTGGTGCTGATCGAGGTCGGGCTGCGTCTCGGAGGATACGGGACACGGGCCGATTTTTTTGTGCCGATCGAGGGACAGGATGCGCTGACGACGAATTCGAACTTTGCGCGTCAGTTTTTTCGGCCAGCGCTGGCACGGTTGCCTCAGCGGATTCGGGTTGAAGAAGAGAAGTCCTCAGACGTGACGCGGATTGTGGTGCTTGGGGGGGCGGCGGCGATGGGGGAGCCGGAGCCGTCGTTCTCGTTCAGCCGGGTGCTCGATGTGATGCTGGGACGGATGTACCCAAACCGGCGGTTCGAGGTGGTCAATACGGGGATGGCGACGATCAACTCGCACGTGGTGCGACTGATCGCGCAGGAGTTGACGCGTGTCGGGCCGGATTTCGTGCTGATCTACATGGGGAACAACGAGGTGGTCGGGCCGTACGGGGCGGGGACCGTGTTTGGCTCGTATTCACCAAGTCTGACGCTGATCCGGGCGGGGATATGGCTGCGTCAGTTTCGGCTGGGTCAGTTGCTGGAGTCAGTCGCACGATGGGTGGGCGGTGCGAGTCAGTATGTGAATGAAGGGCAGGGAATGGCCCTGTTCCGCGGGCAGACGGTCACCGCGGATGACCCGCGGCTGGAGCGTATCTACTCGCACTTTGAGCAAAACCTTTACGACATCATCTCGTTAGCGGAGGAGGCGGGTGCCCTTGTGGTCGTGTCGACGGTCGCGACGAACACGGCTGATCACGCGCCGTTTGCCTCGCTGTTCGGGCAGGAGCATTCGAACCCGTTGACGTGGGGACAGCTGTATGCGAACGGCGTGGGGCACGAGGAGGCCGGGGGATACGCTGGCCGCGATCGCCGCGTATGAGATGGTCGGTCGAGTGGACTCGACACACGCGGAACTCCAGTATCGGCTTGGCCAGTTGTATCGTGATCAGGGCAGAATGGGAGAGGCGCGCGAGCGGCTCATCCGGGCACGCGATCTGGATGCGCTGCGGTTCCGGGCGGACTCACACATCAACGCGATTGTTCGCCAGGTCAGTTCCGAACGAGGGGTCACGCTTGTCGACAGCGATCGGTCGCTGAATGCCGAGGACGAGACCGGTCTCCAGCTCGAGGGCGCGTCTCTGTTCCACGAACACGTGCACCTTGACGACGCCGGGAACTATGCGGTGGCATCGGGCATTGCGGACCAGCTGACGGTTCTCCTGGGTGAGCCGGCGAACGAACGTCCTACGCCTGACACGTGTGCGAGCGATCTCGGATTGTTCGCCTGGGAACGGTATCGTCTGTATGCGAGTGTGGCCGGGCTGATGGAGCGCGCGCCGTTCACGAATCAGTATGACTTTCTGGTCAGGCTGAAGCGGTCGCAGAATCGGTTGAACGCATTGCGGGCGGAAGGGACGAGTGACCAGGCGTTCGCATCGGCCGGTCAGGCGTATCTGGACGCGATGTCGCGCCGACCGAACGACCTGGCGATCCGACAGAACTATGCGCGATTCGCTCAGGCTTCGGGGGCACTCGTCGAGGCCGCGTCCCCGCGTTGACAAGCCCCGGACATACGCTTATAAACAGGGTTCGTAACCCTCAAAACAGGAGATTCACGAGATGCTTGTTACCCTGACCAGCCCCCGACGGCGGCCGGCCCACCTTGCTTCCTTCGACGCGCCTGAAGGCGTGACGTCCCGGCTCCTCAAGCTGACGGGCAACGGTGACGAACTCATCGCGGAACGCGATCCCTCGCTACCCGTATACAGCGTGCACCTGCCATCAGTGGCCCCTGGAGAAGCGATCTCGTACACGGTCGAAGAGATCGACGAGGCGCCCCCGTGCACGAGCATCGAAGCCGAGCAGTCAGATGACTCGGTGGCGATCTTGATCGGCGATTCGCCGCTGATGACGTTCAAGCACGGCGATGACGTGGTGAAGCCGACGATCAACCCGATCCTGACGCCGGGCGGGACGAACATGCTTCGCGAGCCGATGCCGGCCTGGGGTGAAGGCGAGCACCCGTGGCAGCGCGGGTTGACCCTGATGCAGGGCGCGATCAACGGGATCGACTGCTGGAACGAGAAAGCGATCGACACACACGGCCGGACCGAACAGGATTCGCTCCAGGTCGATCACGGGCCGGTATCGCTCCTGCTGTCGAGCGACAACTCCTGGTACTGTGGCGACAAGAAGCTCATGACGGACCATCGGACCTACCGGCTGTTCGATTCACCACGCGATGCGGTGATCCTGGATATCGCGCTGTCGGTGAAAGCGAGCGAAGGTCCGGTGACGATCGGCGACACCAAGGAAGGCGGTTTCCTGTGTATTCGTGTGAACCCGTCTATGAACGCGAAGGACGGCGGCACCATGCAGAACGCCTATGGCGCCACCGACGAGAAGGGGTGCTGGTCGCTGCCGTCGCACTGGATGGACTACTATGGCCCGGTCGGTGACGAGACAGCCGGGTTCGCGATTTTCGATCACCCGCAGAATTTCCGGTATCCGACGACCTGGCACGTACGCGGCTACGGTCTGTTCGCGCCGAACTGCTGGATGTTCAAGCCCGATCACCATTTGGATGCCGGAGAAGCGTTGACGTTCCGATGGCGGGTCACGATACACACCGGTGATACGAACAAGGCGCAGATTGGGGCGCGGTTTTTGGATTATGTTGACGGGATGCGGTTGGAGGCGGATGAGTAGATTTAGAAGCGGTCACCCGCTCTACCTTCGCTGGCGCTCAGGCGTCGCTAGATGAACAGGGATGAACACGGATGGAAATGGGGGTGACTGGCCTGGTGCAACGCACCCTGTTTGTGTAGATACGGATGGGTGGCTTCTGCTGATAGTCTTCAGCGATTGGGCCGCGAGGATGGATGAGGTGCGTGGTAGATCCAAGCACTAGCGAGGCTCGGATGCGAGACTTTGTAGACCAAATTCGTCAGGTGTTAGCGACAGCGATCTTGGGGATTGTGCTGTGCGGAAGTGGGCATGCAGAGACGGTGGTCGGGTTCACGGACGAATGGTGTCCGTATGTTTGCGAACCCGAGCCCAATCGGCCGGGGATTCTGATCGAGATCACGCACACTGCGTTCGAGGGATAGGAGATCGACTACAGCTTGACGAGTTGGTCGCGCTCGATCAGTCACGTGCGCACAGGCCTCGCCGACATCCTGCTTGGTGCGTATCGAGAGGATGCGTCTGACTTTGTCTTTCACGAACGTCCGCTGGCGACCTCACGCATGGTATTCTGGACATGTCCGGAGAGCAAGTGGTCGTTCGATGGACCCGCATCGCTGGACGGCCTGAAGATCGGGATCATCAAGGACTACGCATACGGTGAAGAACTGGATCCATATTTTGCCAAGCACACGGATAGGGTGCAGGTGACCTCGGGTAAGAATCCGCTCGCGACGATGGTCCGGAAGCTGGAGCACGGTCGGGTGGATGTGATCATCGAAGATGACTGGGTGTTGCTTCATCATCTTCAGGAGCATCCAGACCTTCAGAGGCCCAGGTGGGCTGGCGCGGTGGAGGGGGTCGGTGTTTTCACGCCTCTGTCTCCCGCGAATCCAGAGAAGTCGAAACGACTGGCCGGATTGATCGACAAGACGGTGAAGGCCTTTGAATCCGATGGCCGACTGGAGCGACTTCTCGAGAAATACGTGGTAAAGAGAGATCAGTAGATTCTGTCTGCTGTCCGTAGATGACGGCGCCGGTGGAAGACCGGTGCCGTTTTGTTTGTACGTCGGAATGGAAGAGGAGTTGGGACGTGATGCGGGAGGATGAATCGGACTGGTTGGTTGCTGGGAACGGTATTCATCGAGGCCAGCCTGGAGGGGAATGGACGCTTCTGGGGGCGTATCGGTACACGGTCAATCAGATGGTGCGGCAGGGAGATATGCTCGTCGCCGGGTGTGGCAACGGGCTCTGGGAAGTACCGGCCGACCGGACGGAGCCGTGGGTTCAACAACACGACGAGACGTTGACGGAGGTGATGGCGGTCGCGGAGACACCGGTGGGGATCGCGGCGGGATCGCCGTATGGTGTGGCGATCAGCCGTGTCGATCACCTGGGCAGTCCACGTTGGCGATCGCTGACCGAGCACCTTCGGGTGAACGCGCGGTTCACGAACGCGATTCTCGTGGATCCCACAGACGCGAGCCGATGGGTGGTTGGGACAGAGGGAGGGGTGATCGTCGGTGAGGCAAACGGCACACAATTGACCGAGTCTTCGTTGAATGATTCCGCAGTGCGATCAGTTATCCACACGGGCTCGCAGTATGTGGCCGGGTCCGATCGGCACGGGGTCCACTTGAGCGAGGATGGGTTGGCCTGGCAACCGGTCGATGGGGTGTCGGGTCCCGTATTCTGCGTCGCGTCATCCGGCGATCGCTTGATCGCAGGGACGGATCGGGGGTTGGTCGTGATCCAGGGTGGCCATGTGACCCATACAGGTCCGGCCGTACTGGTGCGTTGTCTGGGGGTCGATCCGGATGATCCGGACACGTGGCTGGCCGGGGCGGATCCGGGCGGGATCTGGGTCACGTCTGATGCCGGGGTATCGTGGCAGAACTACCCGACCCCACAACGGGTGCGTCATATTTTGGCGCCGGAAAGGGACTGACCGTGGATCAGAAGACATACGATGCGCAGGTCGACGGTCGTTCGGGGGAACTGATCGAGGCCATATCGAGCCAGCCTGTCCAATCGATGTGGTCCGTCCAGGCACCCCTGCAGGCCGGTGTGGCGACGGATGACATGGTGATCGATGCGGTCAGGCGGAATCTGTATGAGCCGACAGCCGGTTTCTACAAGGAACGGACGGGTGGGCCGTTTCAGATTCTGCCCGCGATGCTGTTGATCTGCCGCTGGGAATCCCGTCTGCCCGGTGACGTGATTGAGCGGGTTCATCGATTCATGACCCGAAGTATGCTCGAGAGAGGGAACACGGAGAATCACTGGCTGATGTTCTACGCCGGGAACCTGCTGGCAGCGGAGCGCTGGTCCGATGAGCCAACCCTGTGGAACGGCAGGGCGCCCGCCAGCATGGAGGCCGAAGCGACGCGGTGGATTTCGGGTATGATCGATCGAACAGCAGTGAACGGGCATCACGAGTATGACTCGACGGGCTATCACATCGAGCATATGACGCCGCTGATCGGGGTGTACGAACATACGCGGAACGATGCGCTGCGTGAGAAGGTGGAGAAGGTGCTGACGCTGTTGGTCGCGGATATGGCGCTCGAGTACTTCTACGGGGCGTGGGCTGGTGGGCACAGCCGTGAGGGATACCGAGAGAATACGTGGACGCGTGTCGGACCGATCCGTCC
>MDTE01073003.1_pt1 | contig 22250 bp, 18 predicted proteins | sample 811231 | NCBI WGS metagenome assembly MDTE01 (sample SAMN05326651, study PRJNA326480) | marine metagenome | isolation source: seawater | place: Indian Ocean: Red Sea | collected 2010 | reverse complement strand
GTGCCGCTCGAATTCCACTGGATTGGCGATGAACTGCTGGGTGAGCAGGCCGAGGAGATGGTGCGGGCGGATAAGACTCCGGCGCTGGTCTTCAGCTTTCACAGGGAGGGTTGCTGGAGCGCTGCGGAACTGCTCAAGGGGAAGCGGCTTGTTGACGGAGACCAGAAAGAGCGACTCGAAAAAGCTGTTGAGACGCTGGACTGGGGGCCGGGAGGTGGCAAGAAACTCAAGCCGCTGCTTTTGCGTGGCGTCGGCGTGCACCATGCCGGGGTCCTTCCCCGTTACAAGCGGGTCGTCGAGGACCTGTTCGGGCAGCGTCTGCTCTCGGTCGTGGTTTGTACCGAGACGCTTGCCGCCGGTGTCAATTTGCCGGCACGTTCGGTGGTCCTGACCGAATTGCTGAAGGGGCCTCCTGGAAAAAAAACCGTGATCGAAGCGAGCCGCGCCCACCAGATGTTCGGCCGGGCCGGGCGGCCCCAGTTCGATGACCGCGGAGATGTGTTCGTCCTGGCCCACGAGGACGACGTCAAGATTTCACGTCACGACGAGAAACTGGCGTCGATTCCCGAGCAGACAGGCGATCCGAAGTTGATGGCGGCACGCAAAAAACTGATGAAAAAGAGGCCCAAACGCAGTCCCAATCGGCAGTACTGGAATGAAAAGCAATTTCGACGACTGGTTGGGTCGCCGCCAGGAGACCTGTCGAGTCGTGGGGAGTTGCCGTGGCGACTGCTGGCTTACTTGCTCAGTGTTTCGCCCGATGTGTCCCGACTGCATGACTTTGTTGACCGGCGTCTGTTGGCGCCGCCAGCCGCCAAGGTGGCACATGAGCGAGTCGACGAGATGCTGAAGACCTTATGGGCGGGGGGGTTTGTCGAACTCGACCCGGTGCCGGTTTCCGGCGAGGTGGAACCAGCGGGCGGTTCTGAAGGGGATGGCGAGACGGAGCGGCATTCGGCGTCAGGGACATTGGGCGTTTTGTTGTCCGAGGCGATCGCCAAACAGAATCATCGAGGACCTGGGCCGGCGTCATCGGGGCCCGAGCCTGTTGAATTGGCGGCGTACCGCGCCGAGTGGGCTCGTCCGACAGAGAAGCTTGGCATGCTGCTCGGATTCCGGAGTATACATCCCATCTACGCCGCGTTTCTTCGTGAACATCTCGGCGTGGCAAGCCGGTGCGAGTGGATCCAGGCGCTGGAGAGCGCACTCGACTTTCCCGGTTCGGTGTTGCGTCATGTACGCGTCCCAGGTCCTGAGCGCGTGCCCCAGGGGCCATTGGCGATCGAACGGCTTCACCCCCTGTTGCTCACGCGGGGATTGGCCACAGCCACCGAGTTGGCCAGCGAACCGCACGTGGATGAATTTGGCGAACGGACATGGCCACTGCGACTGGCGGAAAAACTGAAGCTCGTGTTTGACTCGGAATTCCCCGCAGCCGGGCGACTGCGAGTGTCCGCCCTGTGGGCCGCCGGAGCCGTCGACGAATTGGGAGGCGATTTCCACAGGGTGGTGTCAAACAGTGACATGGGGAGGCAGGAAGGAGTCCTGTTCCGTCACCTGCTTCGCTTCATCCTATTACTGCGAGAATTCGCGGTGGCACCCCCGCATGGAGCGGATCCCCATGCCTGGAATGACGAGCTGAGTGACCTGGCCGAAAAACTGACACGTGCGTGCCAGGCTGTCGATCCCCAGAGCACAGACCAGTACCTTGAAGATTCGCAGGGCGAGGATCCCCTGGCCGCGATTTGGCAGGGGACGCAGAAATGAGTCGACCCGGTGACGACGGCTGGACGGACCCTGGTTCGAGCCGGGACTGGCCAGGGCTGGGACCCGTGAGTCGGCTCGGGCTCGCCACGCGTGGGAACACGTCGCTGGAACCGGAGGATGTCCATCATGCGGTGGACAACGGGGTGAATTACCTGAACTGGTGCCGGCATACGGATGGTCTGCAGGAGTGGATTCGTTCGTGTGGCGACCGTCGGGCCGATGTCCGTGTCGCCGTCCAGTTCTTTGCTCGGACCGCGGAGGAGGCTCGCGATGAGTTGGCGACTTGCCTGGTACAACTCAACACCGATTACCTGGATGTCGTGACGTATTACTACGTGGAGAGCGAGTCGGAGTGGCAGGAGATCATTGGGCCGGGAGGGGCTTCCGAGGTGGTCGAGGCGGCCCGGTCCGACGGTGTCGTCCGATCGATCGGGTTGACCAGCCATCAGCGTCGGCTGGCCGCCGGCTGGGCCGCGGGCGGTCGACTTGACGCTCTAATGATCCGATACAACGCGGCCCATCGCGGTGCCGAGGTGGATGTCTTTCCTGGGACACAGGCGAACCGATTGCCAGTGGTGGCTTTTACATGTCTCAGATGGGGGGGGCTGATTTGCCCAACATCCACAGACCCCGTTGGGGTCCAGCCGCCGACTGCGGCCGACTGCTATCGCTGGGTCCTGGCACAAACGGATGTGGCCGTCGCATTGGCTGCGCCCGATGGACGACAGGAGCTCGACGAGGTGCTCTCGTTGCTTTCGCCCTGGCGGCCCATGACGCCGGTGGAGGACCAGGAGATTCGAGACCACGGTGACCGTGTTTACGCACACGACCGCAGCTTTCCTTAGCGAGCGTGTCCTGAATCACCTGGCGGGGTCGAACGCGTTACGATGAGTGTTTTCAGATGCCCCTGGTGCTCAACGAGGAGGGACAGCTTGCCTGCCTGCCGATCCAGCAGGTCGCTGAATACAGCTGGCCGCTCGATCGGTTGGCCGTTGACGCTGATGATGCGGTCGGCGTCGGCCAGCCCGGCCGCGGCGGCGGGAGTGCCGGGTACCACACCGCGGACGATCACACAGCCGGGTTCGGCGACATCGGTGTACCAATCGAATCCCAGTTTGCGGGGCCGGCCGGGCAGCAACAGAGATTCTCTGCGGAGCTTCTTCTTTCGGGGGCGCTGGGCGATCACCGCGAGAGGCGAAGAGGCCGTGAGCAGCTGGCGTGTCAGTTGCTGCACGGAACGGATCCTGGCGTTTCCAAGTTCGAGCAGCCGGTCTCCCTTTTTCAGATCGGCTTCGTCGGCCGCCGTGTCGTCGAAGATGTGAGTCAACTGGATGACCCCTCGCTGGGCCATGTCGGGGTCCCACGTGGCGCCGAGTCGCTGTTGGGCTGTCAGGGCGGCCGATTCGAGCCGCTGCCGGTGCTCCTCGGACTCGTGGCCGGCCGCGGCCCGATGGGCGGGCAGCGACGATCGATTGGCGGCATCGAGAGTGAGTTCAGCGAGCAATCGTGAGATCCGAGTGAGTCCCTTCCAGTGAATCAGGACGGCATCATCACTGGGACGGTGGTAGTTGTCGTGGAGCCCGGTGTGCAGGAAGAGCACCGGGACGTTGTTGGCAAAAAACGGATGGTGATCGCTGTTTGCGATCAGATTCCAGTTGAATGCCAGTGTCAGCGGCGTGGCCAGGCGCGAGTTGGGTGTGGCGATGAGCTGTCTCAATCCGGCGCCGGTACGGGACCCAAAAACGACGAGTCGGTTGCTTCGCAGTCGGCCCAGCATGTCCGCGTTGATGGCGAGGTCGATGCTGTCGATGGGAGTCGTGGGAGCCTGGACCCAGTGCTTGGATCCGAGCAGACCAAGCTCTTCGGCATCCCAGAAGACGAAGAGGATCGAGCGACGGCGAGTCCGTGACGGTGATGTGGCGAGAACCCGGGCGACTTCGAGGACCGCGGCCGTACCGCTGGCGTTGTCATCGGCTCCATTGTGAATCTGTCCGAGTCCACCGAGGCTTGTCCGTTTCGTTCCCAATCCGACGTGGTCGTAATGTGCGCCCAGGACGACGAACCGGTGTTTGAGTGCTGGGTCGCTACCGGGAAGGACAGCGAGGACGTTGCGGAAACCCCGGTCCGAGAATTCCTGGTAAAAGTCACCGTCTTTGCCCCCAGGCTGCAGGTTGCACTCCCGGAGACTCTTGACCAGGTAGGCACCGGCGGCGTGTCCCCCCTCGCTTCCTGCGGCACGTCCACGGAGCGTGTCACTGGCCAACGTGTTGATGTGTCGTACCAATGCCGACTCTTGGATCTGGGGCCATGCCGACGATGGCGTGTCAGGTTCACCAGATCGAGCCGTGGCCTGGGTCAGTAGAATCGTCACGACCGTCACAATCGCCAGGTCGACGACGATGGCATCTAAGCGAAACAGTCGAGCCAAGCGTGGAGAGGTGACCATCGGGACACCGGTGTCGAGGAGGTGGGGAGACGCGAGAGCAAGGAGACTGTTTCACTTTGGGCTCCCCACTGGTGGGTGGCAAATGGGCTTGCGACCGAAAGCCGGCTTGGGATACAAGGATCTCCCGATTACGACGAATCGCGCGATCGACACCCGTGGCACGGACGCCCATGCGATCGAGATTTCCCGCATTTTGCCTCGTCTCACCAACGTGGCGCACCATCTTGTCAGCGTCTTGGCGGGCTGCCGTGCGCGCTGTCGATTCGTCTGCAATCGATGGCCTCCTGGTGGCGTTGTTCCTGGCCGCGACGTGGCAGCAGTGGTCGTCTTTTGTCGGCCGCTCCTGGGCGGTCGACGTGTCCACGTGCTGGGCGCTGGCCGGGGGCATTCTGTGGGGCCCAACCTGGCGAGCACGTCGCGGGGTTGTTCTCCTGGGGCTGGCGACATGGTCGGCGGTCCTCCTGGGAGGATGGAGTCTCGTCGGCTGGGGACTCTCACAATTCACCATGATCCAGTTGGCGGCCGCGGGTGGGCTTCCCGTGCTGCTGGTGCTGTCGACACTGCTCCTGGTGGTGCCCGTGGCCTGTGGCAGCCGTTTGGCCAGCCTGCGGCTCTGTGATCGCCAGGCACGTGCACGCTGGTTTCTCGCCGGGGCGGCGATCGGCGGACTACTCGCGGCGCACGTTCTAACAGCTGCGTGGGGCCGAAACGGGGTTGTTTTGTTGGCTGCTGCCGGTGCAGGTGTGGTCTTTCTCTGGGAGTTGGCCAGTTTGCTCAAGATACGGTCGCTCACGGCAGGAGAAGCGGACGTCCGATCAGAGCCTGCGACGGTCGGGCGAGTGAGCTGGGAGAGCGCGGTGGGGCTGGTGGCGACCGGGATCGTGCTTGCCGCCCTTCTGCGGGTGATTGCACAGTTGTTTCCGGTTTCGGAATGGACCGTCTTCTCCGTCTTGGTTGGGCTGGCGATGGGTGCGGCGACTGCTTCGTGGAAACCGGGAGCCGCGTGGACCCTGATGCCGGCTTCGGCGATCCCGATCACGATCGTCGTCTTCCCTGCGCTCGTCGATCTGATGTTGAAATGGAAGGGCGAGGGTGAGGATCCGGTCGCCATGGTGTGGGCTTGGACCGGCGTCACCGTTGTCGTGACATGGCCCGTCGGTGTGCTGGTGTCTCGTTTTGCGATGGTGGACTCGGTCGGCACAGGCACGGCGACAGACGCAGGTGTCCGATCGGCCCGGCCGGCTCATTTGGCCGCGGGCTTGCTTCTTGTCGGGCTCGTTGCCGGCCAGTCCGTGGGCCTGCCTCACGCAGGGGTCGTCGCCAGCATGCTGGTTGGATGTGGTTGTGTGGTTGGCCTGGTGGCGTGGTCCACCCGGTCGTTCCGCGTCTTGCGGTCTTGGCAATGTGCCTGCGGGACGGCGGTTGCCATGCTGCTCGCGGTGGGGGTCCTGTCGGGACGGTATACTCCGATCCGAGCGGCCCGGCTGCTATTCGACGGACGCGTTGTGTCGGCGGCCGGGCTTGGCTGGCCCGACCGGCTGCACGAGCATCTCGATGAACAGAGACTGGTTAGCTGGCACGAGTCGGCTGCAGCCACGTGGAGTGTCTGGTCGCACCGCGGCGGGCGGCGACTGCTGAGGCGTGACGGCGTGGTGGATGCGACCTGGAGTAGTGATGCTCGCATCTGTCCCAGGGACGTGGGAGGTGTGCTGGAGACGGCATTGCCACTCGTGATCCACCAGCGTCCCGACCGTGTTCTCCTGCTGGGGCTCGGAGGAGGCGAGGGGTTGCGGACCAGCTTGAAATTCCCCGTCGGTAGCATTGACTGTGTGGAACCCGACACGCTGCGTCGGGCGGTAGTCGGGGTGCAATCGATTGTCGATCCGCGTCTGAGGTGGCACGCGGTGACCCCGGCGGCTGCCGTCGCGTCGCGGTCGGGAGCCTACGACGTGATTGTCTCGACGCGATCTCCGATCCTGGGAGCAACGGCCGCATCGACGCGGACTCGGGAATTCTATCTTCACGTGGCACGGCAATTGGGTGAGTCGGGCCTGTTCTGCCAGTCGTTGTCGACCGAGGACGCTGGATTGGCAGCCATGGCATGGCCCCTGGCCACTCTCAAGAGCGTGTTTTCACGCACGGCGTGCGTCCCAGTGGGATCTGGGCAGGTGCTGCTGCTGGCCACCAATGGCGATCACCTTCTCGATCGCCCAGGACTTGTCCAGAGACTTCAACGGCCGCAGGTAGCCGAGGCGCTGGCCGAGATCGGGTGGGACTGGGCGACCATGCTCCAACTGCCCGTGCACAAGAACTGGGTTGGAATGGATGAGTTGACACCGATCGCCATCATCGATGGGCGGTTTACGACCAGGCTCGTGGAGTGGGTGTTGGCGGGTTCGGGGCCGCACGACGACGAGTGGTCCAGGAAATCCTCTGCCCCAAGACCGCTCCTGGAGCTGATCGAAGTGGAGCAGGAGCACGTGGCGGAGGTGAGAGAACGACTTTCCGATCTGAAACAGGGGCGCTCTCATCAACAGAAGTGGGCAGGTGGTGGCGGTGCGGGGCTGCGGGCCCACCGCAGGGCCGTCGCGGCTCGGGTGACCAAGAGACCACGGTACGTGTTTGTGTCGGATGGTCCCCAGCGGATGAAGCGAGAGCGGCATCCGGTGGATCGTCGTCGTCAGCAGTACGTCAGGACAGTCACGGATGTGGGGACGATCGAGCAGCCGATCCACGAGCAGGTCGCCCGCGTGTTGGCATACGCGACACCGTTTGACCCGGTGATCGGTCAATTCGTCCACCTCGAGGCAGCGGAACTGGTTCATCGGATGTCGGGAGAGGGCTCGGCAGAAGAACTGCGGCATCGGCTTCATCTGGTTTATTTTGGAGACCTGGCGGCGGGATCCACGACGCTGGTGGTGCAGGCCCTGGAGTCACTGCTTGCGACAGATCCCTCGGCCTCAGCGGCGTCCTGGCAATGGGATCACTGCAATGCTCTGCTGGAACGGCTGAAACACCACTGGGCTCATCGTCCGGCCGATCGTTCACTTTTTGCCAGCGAGACTGACACGCTGGAACTATTGGCTGATGTCCTGGATCGGATGGATCAGCTGGTGAAGTTGGAACCGCGACTGGGCCGTGGCTGGACGGCCCGTCGTGAGGTTGTTGACAGGAGCCTCGTGGAACCGCTTCGTCGCTTGCAGGTGCGGCGTCGATACTCTCGATCCCCAGGTGCGGTTTTGGCAAACTAGCCTGCCGCGGGACCTCGAGAGAATGGTCCTGGCTCGCAATCCGGAGTGCGTTAGATGAGCAGATTTGCAGTGATCTTGCCGGCTGCCGGCAGTAGCAGTCGGTTCGGAATGCGCCAGAAGAAGCCCTTCGTGGATCTGAAGGGACGTGCCGTGTGGATCCGGTCTCTTGAGCCGTTTGCGACCCGAGACGATGTCGTCCAGTCATTGGTCGTGGTGGCAGCCGAGGACATCGAGGACTTCAAGGATCGATTCAAGGCAGACCTTCCGTTTCTGGATGTGGAACTCGTGGTGGGAGGTGCGACTCGAGCGGATTCTGTTGCCAATGGCCTGGCGGCAGTTCGGGATGACGTGGAGTTTGTTGCGGTTCATGATGCCGCCAGGCCTCTCGTGGCCGAGGCCTGGATCGACGAGGTGTTTGCCGCAGCCACCAAGTACGGCGCGGCGATTCCTGCCGTGCGGATCAGCAGCACACTGAAACGGGAAGACGCCGACGGGACAGTCCAGGAGACAGTCTCACGCGACGGGCTCTGGGCCGCACAGACGCCCCAGGTGTTTCGTCGGGACGTCCTGATGGAGGCCTACGCCGCTCGTGGTGACGTGGAGTCGACAGACGAAGCACAACTCGTCGAGCGGATCGGACACCCGGTTCGCCTGGTGGAGGGGGCGCCAATGAACATCAAGATCACGAACCAGGCCGATCTCGACATGGCCAGGCTCTTGCTGCGGGCGGTACCCCAGGATGACTTGCTGGACAGGTTGCATCCGTTTTCAGAGGTCGACCCCAAATCGATCCGTGATGTCGGCCTGGACTTTGACAGCCTCGTCGATTGATCCCCTGGCCAACACGTCGCTGCGTCGAAGCGGCGCGTTGAAAGCCCTTGGCAGGTTGGCCCACGCGGGCGTACGATGAGGTCACGCCCGTTGTATTGGGCCCGTTCATGCCGACGACAGGTGTCTGATGACCGCGATGCAAATCCCGTGTCCCGAGTGCTCGAGCGTTCTCAAACTTCCGGATCGGTCGCTGCTGGGCAAGAAGGGGCGATGTCCGAGCTGCCGGCACACGTTCGTGCTGGCGGAACCCGAAGAGGTGGAATTGCAACTGGCTGATACGGGGGACGACGAGGCACCTCGCCAGGGAACGTCCGCTCGATGGGTGCCTGATGAGTCCACAGCGGAGGCGGTACCGCCAGGCGGCCAATCCACTGATGAGGCTGTTTACGGGGCCACGGCCGGCGACGCTTCGCCGCCTTCTACTGTCGCAGGGACAGATGGCTTCCCGGTGTTTGACGATCAGCCGGCCACGTCAGCGTCTCGCCGGCAACGAGGACGTCGTCGCAAGAAGTCGTCCGACAAGAGGGAGACGGCTGGAGGGGGCCGACGAGGTAAACGGAAGGGACCATCGGTCGCGGTCATGGCCGGGAGTGCCATTGTGGTACTGGCGATTGCGAGTGTCGCCGTGACCATGCTCCGGCCGTCCGCCGGAGCGGGCGAAGCTGTTGGTGCCGGCGAGACGAGCACTCAAGACCCACTCAAGCCAGCACACCAGCAGCCGCAGGCCCCCCAAGACGCAAAGGGAGAGGACGGGACGTTATCGGTTGCAGGAGGTGGCACCGTTGGAGCCTCGGCGTCGCTGCGGCCGATCCGCCTGGAGATGGTCCCGGCGGGGGCCAACATCATCATCAACATGCGCCCCAGCCTGTTATGGACTCCCGAGTCTCATGGAGAGGAATTGCGCTTCTGCCTGGGGCCCTTGGGCGAATGGGTGGAACAGCAGTTGACCTCGATTTGCCGATTTCCGCCCGAGGAGATCGAGGAGGCGATGGTTTGCCTGATGCTGGGGCAGCGCGGCGACCCCCCGGAAATTGCCGCGGTGGTGCATTTGAAGGGAGCTCAGAAACCATCGGCATTGCTCGAGAAGTTTCCGGGCCAGAGAAGCGACGACTATTCCTACCCGGTCTATCTGGGAGAAGAGCATTGTTTCCTGCGGGGCAGCGATGGCAAGACAGTGGCGATCGCACCGCTGGATCGTGCCGAGGAAATGGCACTGGCGGTACGCAATCCGGCTGTGACCTCAACCGGGATTGAGCAGATCCTGCCATTGACCAGCCGTGACAAGCTGATGACTGTCGTCTTCGAGCCGAGGGACGCTCGCAATTTCCAGGAAGTGCTCGTCTCTGACACGGTCTCGCCGGTCTTCAACTTGATGCTCGACTGGTTTGATGACGAGGAAATCGAGACCGTGGCCTGGAGCATCGATGTGGATCAGCAGGGGGACCAGTTTGAATCCGAATTCCTGCTCAGAAATCACCACTCGCACAACAACATTGTTACGCCGGGACGTCTGGAACGCAGCCTGCAGAAGCGACTGGGAAGCCTGCCGGTCGAGATGATGAGTGCGGTGGAGAAAATGCAGCCAAAAACGGTTGGGCCCTATCGATTGATCAGCCGGTTTCCCGCGATGGTGTCGGCCTATGTCCTTTCAACCGAAACGGCCGTCGGAGACCGCCACGTGCAATTGCTGACCCGGTTGCCCGAACGGGCCGCCTCCAATATTGCACTGTCGGCGCTGTTGGCGTGGGACGAATCAACACGGACAGATTTCAGTGTCGCAGCTCCGAAGAGGGAGGCGTCCGGCAAGGCCCTGCCGAAGACAGTCGCCGGTCGCCTGGGCGTCAAGATCGAAGTCGACTTTCGCCGAACGCCCCTGCAGGAAGCCATGCTGTTCATCGCCGAGGAGATCCAGGTGCCGATCGACATAGACGGCGATGCCCTGAAATTGTCCGGCTACACCAAGAACATGCCACAGACACTGGCGAAGCAGGCACCTGCCAGCACGGTTCTTCACGAGATCATGAAAAAGTACAAGGACTTGGTGATCGTGGTGGATGAGAAGACGAAAAAGATCACCCTGTTGACGCAGGCCGTCGCCAAGAAGAAGGGGCTGGAGCCCTTCCCGGTCGACAAGTAGTCGAGCCCTCGAGGATCTCTGATGACACGGCTTGAGTCGGTGTCTCCGTTGGTGGTTGCGTGGGGAGTCGCCCTCGGGATCGGAGGCCTGCTGCTGTGGACGGTGCTCGGAGGTGAAGACGACGTGACGACGGCTCTGCAGCCGGATTCCGAAAACCCATCGGGTCCGGTTGCGGTGAAGAGTGACAAGCCGCGGTCCCCAGCCAAAGCGGCTCCATCAGTCGACGCGAAGGAGGGGGCCGTGACACGGGCGAGCGAGTCGGGTGAGGTGAGCCTGCCGGAACGGCCGGATCTTCCTCGGCCATTGCCCACGGATCAGCAAGTCGCGTCCGAGGCCTCGTCACCTGAGGTGCCGAGGGTGCCAGCGTCACGCGACAGGGCCTCTCAGCCCGTCGCCAGGCCAGACGCGGACCGACGATCATCAAGTGCTCCTGACACGAAGACCGAAAAGCCAGCCGATCCTCCTCCCAGTCCAGAGGCTGTCGCGACTCCGCAGAAAAAGAAGCGACGGTCTGTCGACGACACCCGAAAAGCTCTGGCGCTGCCGGTTCTTGCATACAAGAATGAGAAACCGGTGTCCGTCACACAGGTGATCCGCGAAATTGAATTGCTGGCGGGAGTCGAGATTCGCTGGGGCGGTGGGGTGACGGCTGATGTGCTGGCTGGCAAGAGTGTTCAGTTGGATCTCAGCATGACGACGGCCGGTAAGATCCTGGAGGCTGTGCTGGGCAAGGCCGGATTGACCCATGCCGTACGGGCGGACTACGTTGAGGTCCTTCCGTCTCGTCCGGCCAGCGGAGCCGATCCTCGTGGATCTTGATGACACGCTTTGTTACTGCTTCCACGTGAGCAAGCGGAAGATCGTCAATTTCGTCCGCATCACGCGACCAAGGCGTGCCAGCCAGTTGAGCGAGTGTGGTGGTGCGGGTACGGGATGTGGCTGGTGCGTCCCCTATCTGAAACGGTGCTTTGCCGAGGGGACCGATCACGACGTTGACGGCGCGGCCGTTGCCGAATTGACCCCAGGACAATATGCACAGATGCGCGCGAAGTACATCAGCGACGGAGGCGGTGTTCCTCCCGAGGGGGCGATTCCGCCACCGTCATCGGAGTCGGGCTCACCGGATTCGGTCTGAGGCCACCCGTCAGTCGACGTTGACCTGGATCCGCCTCGGCTCTGACTGCGCGGCACGCGGCAATTCGACCTCCAGGACGCCACCCGACAGCCGGGCAGTGATCCGCTCATGGTCGACCTCGTCGCTGAGAATGAACGATCTCAGGAAATCCCCGACTTCAAACTCACGGTGTAAAGCGACCGCATCCGATGGGACGACCGACTCGACTCGACCAAACAGCGTCAGACGATTGTCCTGGATTTGAAGGTCCAGGGTCTCGATCGAGACACCAGGTAAATCGGCTCTCAGGACAAGCCCGTCAGGAGTCTCGAAAATATCAATGGGCGGTGTGAAGACGAACCTTTCGGCCGGTGGACCGGCGGAGTCGGCCGGCTGGCGCGACAAGGCCAGGTTCTGAGATGGTGTGGAACTGTCGGTGGACATGAGGAAAACGCTGTCGGTCAGGTGCTCTTGATCGGAATCTGTCGTGGTTCTTCCTGGGGAGCTTTGGGCAGTCGCACCACCAGCACACCGTTGTGAAAATCTGCTGAGAGCTGGTCCTCAAGAACGCGCTCCGGAACCGGCAACGAGCGTTGCCAGGTCCCCCGGGGACGCTCCTGTCGACGAAACCGATCTTCCGGAATCTCACCCTCGTCACGGCGTTGCCCGGCCAGCGTCAGCACACCGTTGGCAATCGTCAATTCGAGATCTTCTGGCGATGTGGCCGGTAGTTCGGCTGTGAGAATGTACTCGTCGGCCACTTCGTGCAAATTGACAGCCGGATACTGCCGGCCGGTTCGCACACCGTGAAACGTCAGGTTGACACTCTGCAACATCCGGTCGACCTCGCGTTCGAGGTCGCGGAGTGGATCCCAGGTCTGTCCCAACCGAAAGACAGGCATCGTCTGGATCGGTCCTCACCGGTGTTTGGAGTTGGAATGAGTGGTTACAGCGGGGACACCACTTGCGATGATTAGTGCAATAAGTGTTCCCAAGAGTACAGAGAGGGACCAGATCGCAACATCATGGCCACAAGTCATTGTAATTGGACAGTTTGCGTTGTGAACTGTTCGCGATGGGGATTCTGAAATTGTCCGGGCTGCCCCGTTGGTCAAATGGCGGTCGACAGGTGCGGCCTGCCCACCTGCCAGAGTGGCAGAGTGGCAGAGTGGCTGAGTTTTTCAGGTGTCATTGTGAGTGCCACTCTCCTGTCCAGGGATTCAGTGAGGCTCGTTGTGATGTGGCCCGGAACGCTATGCTAGAGCGATATCGGCGTTGCCAGGGGCGTACTTGGCCGCCGCGTCAGTGGACTTTTGCAGGCCGAGAGACCAGGAATTGTTTGATGGTCGAGACGCTGGATGCCAGGCATGCCGTCTACGTGGGGAGTTTTGACCCGCCCACCCTGGGGCATCGCGACATCATTTCGCGCGGAGCCAGGCTGTTTGAGCGGGTGACGGTTGGGATCGGCATCAACCCCGACAAGACGCCTCTGTTCACATCGGATGAGCGACTGAGCCTGTTGGGGGATATCGTTGCACCGCTCCAAAATGTGGACGTGGCCTGTTTCGAAGGCCTGGCGGTCGATTTTGTTCGGAAGTGTGGTGCGTCGGTGATGTTGCGTGGCATGAGGACATTGACGGACATCGAGGCTGAATTCACTCTGACCCTGGCCAACCGGAGCCTGGCTCCCGACATTGAAACCGTGTTCCTGATGGCCAGCGAACAATACACGTCGGTCTCAAGCACGCTGATCAAACAGATCGCCAGCATGGGCCGCGACGGCTCCATCGAGCAGTTGGGAGAATTCGTTCCGTCGACTGTGATCGAGCCTCTGCTCGCCAAGTACCGGGACGAGAGGTCGAACGCCACGTGATGACTCCGTGCAGGAGTCACTTGGTTGCGGACGGCGTAGCGAGCCGATCTACTGATCTCGGCGGCGACTGCTCTTCGGGGCCGGTTCTACCGTAAGTCGCGCCGTGCTCATGGCCGGAGGCCTTGGGCCCTCACCTGGACAGCGGACTACTTTTTCAAGAGAGACAGGACGATGGTCAAAACAGCCTCGACAATGCTTGAACTGGGGACCTCGGCTCCGGAATTCAGCCTGCCAGATTCCAGCGGCTCGGTCGTGAATCTGCACGATTTCGCGGACGCCCCGGTGCTGGTGGTGGCGTTCATCTGTAATCACTGCCCTTTCGTGGTGCACATTCGCGAGGCCTTGTCGGAGTTTGGCCGCGAGTACCAGGAACGTGGGGCGGCGATCGTGGCCATCAACTCGAACGACGTCACCACACATCCGGATGACAGCCCCGAGAAGATGGCCGAGGAATCTGAGTCGGCCGGTTACACGTTTCCGTATCTGTTTGACGAGACCCAGTCGGTTGCGCAGGCCTACCGGGCTGCTTGCACGCCTGACTTTTTCGTGTTCGATGGTGAGCAGAAGCTGGTTTACCGCGGGCAATTTGACGACAGCCGACCCGAGAGTGGTATTCCGGTCAGTGGCCAGGACTTGCGGGCGGCGTGCGATGCGGTGTTGGCGGGAGTCCCGGTGGCAGCCGAGCAGCGCCCCAGCATCGGGTGCAATATCAAGTGGAGCGAAGGAAACGCGCCGGTGTATTTCACCGGAGAGCCGGCGGTGTAGTCGTCGCCGCAGCGCGAGGACTCAATTCTGCTCGGCGCGACGTTCGGCGAGACGTCGCCTGAGAAACGTCGCGCGAGCTTCGTTCCGCTCCCTCACCTCCAGCGGGCTGTTGTACAGTTTCTGGAGGTGGGCTGGCTGGGTGTGAATCAGCAGTTCGTTGACCGCTGGAATCCCCAGGTCGTCGATCAACTCGAGGTTGATGCCCATCCGCACACTCGAGAGCCTCTGCATCGTCTCTTCTGAACTGATCGTCTGGGCGGTCTGCAGAATGCCGTAGGCCCGCGAGATCTGGTCGTGGAGCTCACCGCGATTTTTTCGCACCAATTCGTCTCTCACTCGCCGCTCGTAACGAATGATGTTTGGGATCACGTCCTTGAGCCCGTCGATCAGTTGTTGCTCGCTGCGGCCGAGCGTGATCTGGTTGGAGATCTGGTAAAAGTCGCCCATGGCCTGGCTGCCCTCGCCGTAGAGCCCGCGCACGGCGAGGTTGATTTTCTGCAGGGCATTAAAGGCCTTGTTGATTTCCTTGGTCAAAACGAGAGCCGGCAGGTGAAGCATCACGCTGACACGGATGCCGGTGCCGACATTGGTGGGGCACGCGGTGAGGTATCCGAGTCTCTCGCTGAAAGCGAATGTCAGGCTGTCGTCGAGTTGCTCGTCGATGCGCTGGATCAACTGCCAGCAATTCTCCAGTGACAGGCCGCTTTGTAAGACCTGGATCCGGAGGTGATCCTCCTCGTTGATCATCAGGCTGACGTGTTCCTCGTCGCTGATCGCCACGCCGCGCGAGCCGTGGCTGTCGGCGTGTTCTCGGCTGATCAGCTGGCGTTCGACAAGAAACTGCCGATCAATCTGTTCGAGTTCAGCGACATCGAGGTAGTGAAAACGCGAGGAGGTCGGCAACTGCATCACCCTGTCTCGCAACAAGGCCTCGATGTCGTTCCTGAGATCCTCATCGGCTCGGCTGACAAAGGGAAAGCGTGCCAGGTTGCGAGCGAGCCTGATGCGGCTGGAGACTACGATGTCTGCATCGGGACCGGTGCCCTGAAGCCATGAGCCGCTGGTGGGAATCAGGCTGTCGAGGTCCACGGGGCACGTCCTGGCGTTGTGGGATGGGGCTGTGGGGGCAAAATGCGGATGGCGTGATCAGGTGGCCGACTCGTCGAGACCGAGTTCAGATTCGAGCGAGACGATGGCGTCTCGAATCTGGGCCGCCGACTCGTAGTCTTCGGTGGCGACGGCCTGCTGCAGTTCGTTCCGCATGCGGATGAGCTCGTACTGCTGCCGACTCGAATCGGCCGCCCGGGCTGGCAGCTTGCCACAGTGTTGGGTCTCACCGTGGATATTTTCCAGGAGCGGCAGCAGCTCGTTTTCAAATTCATTGTAGTCGTGAGGGCATCCGAGCCGACCCTGGCTGCGAAATTCTCGAAACGTGATGCCACAGTTAGGACAGGATGACTTGTCGAGCTCTTCGAGCGTCTGATCGCTGGACAGCTCGATTGCGATCTCGGGCGATTCCTCGGTGATCGAGGTCTCTTCAGGCGACTCGGAGAACTCCAGGTATTCCTGGTAGCAGGTCTCGCACAGGTGCAGTTCATGCACGACGCCGTCACTCATCTCCGTGATGTGGAGTGTGGAAGTCTTCTGGCAACGACGACATTTCTTCATCGCGTTGTGATCTCGTCGAGACGAACCGGGGAAGAAGTTGTGTGGTTGATGGCGCTTGTGCCGAGCGTGGGTGGCCTTGCGGGCGTGGCACGGAGGGAGGCGCAGAGGGGTTTGGCCTCGGCGCGCCGGACATTCTAGCCCTGCCCCTTCCTCCGTCAAGCGAGGTGTCGCGGGCAGTCCGAGCCGCTAGGATGGGATACCGTGTTGTGGAGGATGCCGTGGACAGGCGACGGTCCCGCATCACGTTTCGCCTGGCCTTTCTCAGTCCCGTTTGATCCATGCCCCATCTTCCGGACTATGATTCGTTTTCCCGAGCGTGTGCCGGCGATCGGGTTGGTCGGCTGGTGCCCGTGTACCGAAAACTGGTCAGTGACACGTTGACGCCCGTCAGTGCGTACTGTCGGATCACGGCCGAGGACAGCGGTGAGACGGATCGTCGGGCGTTTCTGTTTGAGAGCGTGGTGGGGGGCGAACGCGTCGGCCGCTTCAGCTTCGTGGGGGCTGACCCGTTTCTGGCGATCGAGGCCCATGGCCGGACGGTGAGGATTTCTGCTCTCGGTGAGGATCCGTTGGGCAACGCTCCGGCCGTGGCGACTGGCGAGCCGCGGTCGGTCGATGATCCTCTCGCGGAACTCGAGTCGTTGTTGTCGCGGTACGAGGCTTCACCGATCGACGGCCTGCCGCGGTTTTGTGGAGGCGCCGTGGGATACGCCGGCTACGACGTGATTCGTTACAGCGAACACCTGCCGGATCCTCCCGAGGACGATCGGGGGCTTCCCGACATGTCCTTCGCGTTCTATGACCGGATGATCGTCTTTGACCACATCAACAAGACGGTCCTGGTGATTGCTCACGCGCGGGTCGACGCCCCTGACCTGGAAACCGAGTACCGACGGGCTTGCCAACGGGTGGATGTTCTATGCGAGAAACTGGGGCAATCCGGTGATGAGTTGCAGTGGGCAGATTTTGATGCCACGCGAGCAACGGCTCCCCAAACATCTTCCAATTTCTCGCAGCAGGATTTCGAAGCGGCGGTGCTCAAATGCAAGGACTACATCCGGGCCGGCGACATCTTTCAGGTCGTGATCAGCCAGCGTCTCGGGCTCCAGACCCGTGCCTGCCCATTGGACGTCTACCGCGCCCTCCGCGTGGTCAACCCGAGCCCTTTCATGTTTCTACTGACGTCGCCCGGAGTCGACCTCGTTGGCAGTTCACCGGAGATCATGGTTCGCGTGGAAGAGGACGAGGTCACGATTCGGCCGCTGGCGGGGACCCGGGTCCGTGGTGCGACACCGCAGGAGGATGCGGAACTGGCCAAGGAATTGCTCGCCGATCCCAAGGAGCGGGCCGAGCACGTGATGCTGGTGGACCTGGCGAGAAATGACGTGGGACGTGTGGCGAGGTTCGGCACAATTGAGCTGTCGGACGTGATGGTGGTCGAGCGGTACAGCCACGTGATGCACATCACCTCCAACGTCCGCGGGAAGCTCAACGAGGGCCACTCGGCTCTCGACGCCCTGAGAGCAGGTCTGCCCGCCGGGACTGTGTCCGGGGCGCCTAAGGTCCGAGCGATGGAGATCATTGACGAACTCGAGCCTCATCGAAGAGGGCCCTATGCCGGCGCTGTCGGGTATGTCGACTTCACCGGCAACATGGACACTTGTATCGCGCTGCGGACTGTTGTCATGCAGGGTGAGACAGCTCACGTGCAGGCGGGGGCGGGCATTGTCGCTGACAGTGTGCCGGAGACCGAGTACCAGGAGACTCTGAACAAGGCTCGTGGCCTGGTGGCAGCGATCGACCTGGCCGAGAGTCAATTTGGCGGCGGAGCGAGCCGATGGCAGCGAGACGGCGATTGACGAAGTCGACGGTCTGGCGAATTGAGAATCGGCGGATGTTTTGGTAGTTTGCCGCTTCGATGACGGTGTTTCAGAAGATCATAGACGGAGACATACCGGCAGACATCGTCTACGAGGACGAGTTGTGCCTGGCGTTTCGTGACATCAATCCGCAGGCGCCGGTGCACGTGCTAGTGATTCCGCGGAAGCCGATCGTGTCGTTGGCAGAACTCGAGGATGACGACGAGGCGCTGATGGGGCACCTGATGCTTGTCGCGCGGCGCATTGCACTCGAACAGGGGCTTGGCGGAGGGTTTCGAACGATTATCAACAGCGGTGCCGACGGCGGGCAAACGGTTGATCATCTGCACGTACACGTGATGGGCGGCCGCGGATTGTCCTGGCCACCCGGATAGACACCTCGCATCACAACGTCACTCATATCAGCAGGCCGTCCAGTCAGTCTGCTTGCAACGAAGACAGCTACCTAGAATCCCGGACACCAATGAGAGGCTTTTGAAAATGGCGTTCCAGAGATCGGTTGCAGCGACCGTCGCGCTGCTGATTGTCGGTTCCCTGTTGGCCACCACGCGCAAGCCGGTCGAATCGGCTTCGGCCATGACGGCGGCGTGCGCCAGATTTCTCACGACATTGGATGAGAACCAGGCGGCACAGTGTTCCTTCGCCTTCAAGGACAAGGAGCGATTGAACTGGCACTTCATCCCTCGTGTCCGCAAGGGGCTGCCGATCAAGGACCTGGAAGGCGCCCCTCTGAGGGCGGCTCTGGCGCTGCTCCGGAGCGGCCTCTCTGAGGCCGGGTACGATCAGGCGCTCAACGTGATGAGCCTCGAAGAGGTGCTGTATCTGCTCGAGGGTGGTGATCGACAGACGCGGCGGGATCGACGAGATCCTCGCAAGTACTACATCAGCGTATTTGGCAAACCGGGCCCACGTGGGAGTTGGGGCTGGCGGTTCGAAGGGCATCACCTGTCGCTGAATTACACGTTCGTTGATGGCAAACTGGCTTCCACGACTCCCGAGTTCTACGGGGCCAATCCGGGGACGATCAATTCCGGACCGGGCCGTCAGATCCGAGTGCTGGGGCCGGAAGAGGACATCGCGCGTTCGATTCTGATCGGCTGTAATGATGCACAGGAAGCCGCCGCCTGGCGGTCGAAGGAAGCACCGGATGATCTCCGGGGTGGTGGGGTTGCCCAACCGGACACTACCGCACCGGTCGGGTTGCCGGTCTCGAAGATGAGCACCGGGCAGAAGAAGCTGATGCAGACGCTGCTCACCGAATATCTCAAGAACATGCCGGCAGACGTCGAAAAGCAGCGGCGGGCAGAAATCAACAATGCGGGAATCGAGAAAATTTACTTTGCCTGGTGGGGCAGTGCCAAGAAGAACGAGCGGCACTACTACCGTGTGCAGGGGCCGACATTTCTGATCGAGTACAACAACACGCAGCAGAGCGCGAATCACGTGCACTCGATCTGGCGGAATCTCGCCGGCGATTTCAATATCCCGGTCGGCAAGAAGTAGGTCCCGGTCGCTCCGGGGTTGAGACGAAGTGGGAAGGGGGCCATTCGATGAGCCAGGTGGTGTCGCAGCAGATCGAGAGCCAGTTCCAGGGGCGGTTTGCGAAGTCCGCGGAACTGTACCAGCGTGCGGTTGCACTCTACCCCAACGGAGTGACTCACGACAGTCGTTACCTGAGGCCGTTCCCGATCTATGTCGATTCAGCCCGCGGCAGTCGCAAGACTGACCGAGATGGCAACGAATTGATCGACTACTGGATGGGACACGGCGCGTTGCTGCTGGGCCATTCTCACCCAGCCGTCGTCGAAGCGGTAGCGTCCCAGATCGGCCAGTCGACTCATCCAGGTGCCTGCCACGAACTGGAACTCGAGTGGGGGGAACGGGTTCAGCAGATGGTGCCATCGGCCGAGCGGATGAGGTTCACCAATAGCGGGACCGAGGCGACACTGATGGCATTGCGGGTGTGCCGGATCGTGACCGGCCGATCCAAGGTGCTCAAGTTTGCAGGTCATTTCCACGGCTGGCACGACCAGCTGATCCCCGCAGCAGCTCCACCGCATGACGCGGTCGACGGCTACAGCATGCCGGGCGTCACCGAAGGTGTCTTCGGAGATCTCGTGATCGTTCCCCCCAATGACCTGGACGCAGCGGCGGCCGCAATTGCCGAGCACAAACCCGCGTGTGTGATTCACGAGGGAAACGGGAGCCGTTGGGGAGCCGTGCCGACTCGTGCCGAATTTCTCCAGGGCTTGCGGCAGGCCACGTCGGACGCTGACACCATTCTGATCCTGGATGAGGTCATCACCGGGTTCCGCGTGCATCCCGGGGGATTCCAGTCCCACTGTGGCATCGTGCCCGACATGACGACGATGGCCAAGGTGCTCGCAGGTGGGCTTCCCGGCGGATGCCTTGCGGGACGAGCCGACTTGATGGAGGCGCTGGCGTTTGGCAATTCGCTGGGCAAGAAGATGAAGCACCCAGGGACGTACAACGCCAATCCACTCTCGGCAGCGGCCGGCTGTGCGGCACTGGACGAGGTGGCCACCGGTGAGCCGTCGCGGATCGCCAACTCCCGTGCGGCGCAATTGCGAACAGAACTCAACGCGTTGTTTGCCGCACGCAACGTGCCCTGGGTTGCCTATGGTGACTTCTCGGCCATCAAGATCATTCCCGGTTACGAGGGCCCCGCTCCGGACGGCGAGGGGTGGATTCCGTACGGGGGGGACTATCGGCGGTTGGACGTGTCCTACGACGACGACCTCGGACACGCCTTCCGGTGCGCGATGCTGCTGGGCGGAGTCGATTGGATGGGCTGGGCGGGGTCGACGTCATCGGCGCATACCGAAGAGGACATCAGCGCCACGGTGGCTGGCTTCTCCACCGCGCTCGACCTTCTGTCTGCCGATGGCCTGATCCAGGCGGCATGAGTGAGGCTGGTCCGGGGGAGGAGGCCGTCAGCAATCCCCTGCTGGACGGCCCGCTGCGCAGGACCGTACTGCTGTTGGCCTGGCCCGTGTTGTGCGAACAGGTGCTGGGATTCCTGGTGGGCCTGTATGACACGTGGCTGAGCGGGCGGATCGAGGGGATCAGCGAGGTGGCCACCGGGGCCGTGGGCCTCGCGGCCTATGTCGGTTGGCTGGCGTCGATGCTGTTTGGACTGGTGGCGACCGGGACGACGGCCCTGGTGAGCCGTCACCTGGGGGCGGGTGACCTGCAGGCGGCCAACCGAATCATGAACCGGTCGCTCGCACTGGCAACTGTGGCGGGCGGTGCGGTCTACGCGCTGATCTATGCTGCTGCACCGGTGATGGCGCGGTTGCTCGAGATGACCGGCCTCGAGGCGAGAATCGTCGTGCAGTATCTCCGTGTGGACGGGATCGGACACGTGGCCACCGGTGTGACGCTTGCCGCCGCCGCGGCGATGCGTGGAGCGGGCAACATGCGCACGCCGATGCTGGTGCTTGGACTCGTCGGTCTGCTCAATGTCGTCGTCTCCACCGTCCTGGTGTTTGGGGGCGGGGGCGTGGCCGGATGGGGTATAGACGGGATCGTCGCGGGAACGCTCGTCGCGAGGATCTGCGGCGGACTGCTTATCGTGGCTGTGCTGCTCGCAGGCGTTTCGGGACTGCGGATTTCGTTCAGTGAGTGGAGGTTGCGAGGAGAATCGGTCCGACGCATCCTGCGGATCGGTGGTCCCGCTGCCCTCGATGGGGCGCTGACCTGGGCCGGGCAATTCGCCTTTCTGATGATCATCGCCAGGCTCGGAGACGAGGGCCGTGGGAGTGCTGTGTTTGCTGCTCATATCGTGGGAGTGAGGATCGAGGGGATTACCTACCTGCCGGCTGTCGCCTGGGGAGCGGCGGCCGCGACGTTGATTGGCCAGGCGCTCGGGGCTGGTCGGCACGAGCGGGCGATAGCGGCCGGCCGAGAGACTGCAGTGCAATGCGGATGGTTGGCGGCGGTGATCGGAGGTGTTTTCCTTGTCTCGGCACCCGTGCTGTTCCGGCTGATGCACACTTCTGCCGATGTCGTCGATGCCGGCTCGCTGCCATTCCGTGTCAACGCGATGTTTCAGATTCCCTTGGCGTTGTCGATTGTCTTCACCGCGTCGCTGCGTGGTGCGGGGGACACCCGGTTTCCGCTGCTCTGTAACCTCGTCGGCATCTACCTCGTGCGGTTGCCCGCCGCCTACATCGCGGGCGTGGTGATGGGTTTCGGACTTCTGGGGGCGTGGCTGGCTATGAGCGCGGATGTGACCGTGCGAGCCAGCCTGCTCTGGTGGCGATTTCGTCGAGGTCGCTGGGTGGGGACGGAGGTCTAGGTGGTGTCTTGACGCCTGACGTCTGCAGGCGATAATCGAGCTCGTGATGAGCAGCTGGCTTGGGCGGCGCAGGCGAGGCCCGAGAGGCTATCTCCAATTGCGGTGAGGCCGTGTGAACCGGGTCAGATCTTAACCGAAGCAGCCCTAAGCATTTTGGCTCTCAGGTGCACGCGGAGATAGCCTTTCGCGCCTTTCCG
>MDTE01100314.1_pt1 | contig 22251 bp, 20 predicted proteins | sample 811231 | NCBI WGS metagenome assembly MDTE01 (sample SAMN05326651, study PRJNA326480) | marine metagenome | isolation source: seawater | place: Indian Ocean: Red Sea | collected 2010 | reverse complement strand
TCCTTGGTCGGTGATGACACCTTGGCCATAATCAGAGGCGATGAGGGCGGATGCACCATCGAGGTCGTGGATGGCCTGTTCGTAGAGCGAGGTTGACGCATCCTCTGGAACGGGGTTATCGTCTTCGATGTCCCAACGAAGGAGCAATTGTTCTTCACGAATCAAACTCTCACGGCTCGCAAGCATTCGTGTTTTCACGGTGGTTGTTCTGTCCTCAATGATGGCAATGCCATGGGTGGTGACGCCTTCTCCCTCAAGAGATTCAATGATGCTCAGTCCTGCGTTATCGTCGCCCACCACCCCAAAAAGATGGCTCTCCATGCCCATGGAACGCAAACCACGTGCAACGTGCGCCGCTGCCCCCACATCTTCTTCTCGTGCAGTTTCTCGCAGAACGGGTACGGGTGCACGTGAATTGAGGTTGTTGGCATAACCGTGAATATAACAATCCATCATCACATCACCGATCAGCACGATCTTCGAAGATTCGTTTGAGCGTAGGTGCGTTTTGAGTTTGGACAATGTGTCATGCAACACGGCTTCTTCGTCGGTCATTCCCATGTTATTTCCTCCTATTTCTTGCGAAGTTCGTTCATGATGCGTTCGTGCTCCTCGTCCGTAATATTGAGTTGGTCACGCAAGGTGCGGAGCATCGCATGTTCGTCGGCGGTGATCACGTTGTCAAGCATCGCAGTTTTTACGGTGGCCGCATAGGTTGCATAATGTTCAGAGGTGAGGGGTTGCTCAACGGCTTTTTGCACGAGTTTGTTGTGCGTCACTTGGTCAATACCAAAGGCGACTCGGAACGTGTCGAGGAGGTCGATTTCATCCTGCATGATCTGTCCGTCCTCCAAGGCTTGGACAATCATGTCAAAATAGACCTCTTCTGGTGGTGGAATTTTCAAATCCTTCCTTGCTTCGTTAGAGAGGCGTCGCGCCCTTTCAGGGTGCATGCCAAGAAACTCGACCACTTCATTGAGCAGCGTTTGTTCATCTTTCGTGATCTTCCCATCTTCCCATGCACGAGCGAACATTCGTCGCACCAATGTTTCACCGTGTTGAGCATCGATGGAGGCGGTGCCTTCAGGGTTTGAAAGAGGTGAAAACAACGGCTGGTCATGGTACACCATACCGTCATCGATGTGTGCGAGAAGTTCCAAGATGGGTTGCGACGGTTGCCAAAGCGACTTGATCGGTACAGTTGACCCGTTGACAGTGATGATCTTGTCGAAGATCTTGTCCCGAAGTGCATGAGCCGTCGCCGTGCCCGTTTCGGTCAAGACATAGACGCGTTTGCGCTGTTTGCCCCCTGGAATATGTCGCTGTGCGACGGTGAGGAGTTGGTTTTTTTCCATGCGCTTGAGTGTTCGTGGAATGTGCTTGCGCTGGATATGAACGGCAGCAGAAATGCCTGCTTGGGTCAATATTGCTGGGGCTTCCCATCCACCACTGGGGAGTTGTTGGTTGAGCAGGTGCAAGAGTGTTCGCTCTTCGGTCGTGAGTGTTCCGAGATAGCCTTCAACCACCGCCCTCACCCCTTTGTTTACACACGGCGGGCGGTAGCACATAGGCCAATCGGTGAAAAGCGACGGACTGAAATGCAAACGACATGTCGCAAAGGCATGGCAGGCCGAGAACGAACGTACACACCGCGTGTGCGCACCTCTCGGCCAATCGGCGCTGGTCGAACAGAGAATGAAGCGCCGAGCACGCCTTTGGCGCCACCGAAAGCCCGTGACGATGCATGGTACATTCCTGCTCCCCTATCACAACGTCTTCACGACAAGAGTGCCTTGGGTCAAACCACCTCGGATGGAGGGATCCTCTTGACGCCTGAAGAAGTGATGTTCTGCCACTGGTATCGTCATGTACCCCTGCCCTCTTTGGACTGGTTTGAGCAAGAGGTCGCCAACGATGCGACTGTCGCTACTCGGACCATTGCCATGGATGTGTTGAGGAACGGTGGGGAACGCGTTGTTCCCGCCCAACATTTGCAAAAGCGCTTTCCATCCTTACACCCAATGACGTGGGCAATACGATGGCAACGTCATGAACGGTGGCAGAAACACGGTGGTTTCAGTCAAATTCGACTGCAACGCACCCATGATGAATTGGACTGGGATGAACTTCACCTATGGGTCCAAACGGTTCACACAGCGGGTCATGTCGCAGAGTTATGTGTGATCGACGATGAGTTTGATGCGACCATTTACCATCTTTCCACAGCCAATCCGATCGGCGACCAGCGTTTGTTGTCCGAGTTGAGTGTGGATGAACATGAGGCACTCCAAGATATGTTGGGCGCAGCCATTTCCATGGATGGGGGCTGGTTTCTTCAATCCACGTCCAAGTGGCCACTCCCCGCTTATGGAATCGAACATTTTTCCGGCAGGTTCCTTCGCAATGAAGAATTCAGCTACCTCTCGAGGTCCTCTCCTTCTGAAGATGGAGGACTGTATGGGGCTCTTGCCAACGCAGGCTTGATTCTACGACCAGGATTCAAGTATGGCTGTCGATGGCGCGCCTATGCGACCTCTCTTGAAGTCGAACATGCTCCATGGCTTATACAACCCTTTCCCGAGGCGCCCAAGACATGGGATGAAGTGTGCCTCGCCGTTCGGCTCGCAGAGGGTGTTAACAAGCATTGGCTATGCGCCATGCCCGAACAAGATGGCTATTCATACCTCAACATCAAACGAAGCAGTTGACGCTTCGTCCATGGTTCGGCCCCAAGCATCGATTGGCTGTTCAATGGTTTGCTCGATTTGTACCAATTGGTGCTGTTCATGTTCTTTGGTTGGCCTCGCCCCGAACAGTGCGTAGATGCCGAGGAAACCGGTCAGCAACGCGATCATTCTTGCGGGCTCGGTGAACACACTGTACCATTCATCACTTGTTGTTGTAGCCGTCAGCGTGACTTCCATGGTCCAGGAAAGGCCCTCGTCGGTCATCATGACGATTTCTCCATGAACGAGCATGTTTTCCGTAAGCAGGTTGTTTGGGAGAATTTCAAGTGTCATCTGTTGCGTGTTCAGGTCCACGGTTGGTGAAGAGGTGGCGATGCGAGATAGGGGTCCATCGATGTAGACATTCAACCGTTGACTACCGTTGCCAATGGAAAGGATTGGAACGGTGAGGGTTTGCTCGTCGTAAGGGCTGATCGTGGCTTCATACAGGGAAACAACAGGTATGCGATTCATGATCTGCACCGTGTACGCCAAGTTCAATGTGGATGTGCCGCACGTGACGGTACCACTCAGTGTGACCAAGGAATTTGGTGTTCCTGTGGTGGAAAATGCGAGGTGTTGCTCGGTGTCATTTGCAACGAGTTGAACGGTTCGTCCGTCGCTTGATACCAAATTGGATGTGCAATCTTCAGTTTCTCCAGAGAGTTGAACCGGCACGGGGTGTGACGAGAGAATCGTGGCACCATGGTCTGGCAGATCCATTGAAAAATTGGGGACACATTCCGACGCTTCAAAGGTAATCGAAGTGGTTTCGTTGGTCACGTCAACAGTAGCGGTCCAAGGGACCAAGATTCCATCGTGGGTTCGAATCTGCACACCGTGTGCTCCAAAACTCGAATTATGACCAAACACATCGGATGCCTCACCTGCATTTGCTCCAGAGACCAAGTCCTGCCTTCCGTCAGCCTCAACGACGCTAAGCCAAGGTAGGTTGGGGTTGGTGTTGAGTTCATTTTGCTGCAAGTTACCGACACTACGGTCTTGGTAGGTGACAAGGATACCGTGGCCCGGCAGACGTGCATCGTATCCTGCATCCGAACGTAATTCAATGAACACAGATTCGTGTTCAGCGATGTCAATTTTCAGGACGCTTCCGTTTTCCGTGACACCCTTCATGGCGACGGTGGGGCCCATGCACGGTTGCTCTGCCGTTGCAGGCCACACCAAATCGAGCAAGGACACACGACCGTCAACGATCAACTCCATACTGGCACCGGTTGGCATCGCAGGCCAACGACCGCCCCCGTTCCAACTTCCACTCGCCATGATGTCCCAGTCGCCAGGTCCTTTCCATGATTGGAAGGCATGTTCGTCATGGACGGGATAGAGGTCAACAGCGCCCAATTGATGCATCATCTCGTGAAGGATAGTTCCCACACCGCTTGAGCCAGTTTGCAAACTCGCCATGGTGTAATGAGCGACTTCTCGTCCAGCCGTTACTTCTACAGGTTCTTCGAAATGGGTGAAATGGCTCCAAATACGGTTCTTTACGGATGGGCTTTCTTCTTGGCCCTTCGTTGTGTGAAGGATGAGAAATCGATCAACTGTACCATCGTCATCAAGGTCGTAAACACTCCAATTGACCTCACTTCGTATCGCAGAGACCACCTCATGGGCCAACGCGAGGGGCAAAAATTCGCCACCGTCGTCGGTGTCTCTGTTTGCACCATCAGCACCGTACCATGCAAGCGTACCCGTTGCACGAACAACCGTTGGGTGGACATGGACCGTAAGTTGCGATGCCATACCCGACAATTGCTCTATGTAGGGGACCGCTGCTTGATTGATCAGCAGCGATGCATCATCAGTTCCCCAGCCGTTTCCAGCCGGATGCTGCTCAAAATCCACCACCACAACCAGCCAGTGCTCATTTGCCTGGAGTCCGAGCAAGGCGTCTTCCTCCGATTCGTCGTCAACGACAACGAGTTGTTGTGCCAACCACGATGCTACGGTGGCTTCGTTGAACCACATCCAGGCTGAACTGAGCAACAAGACCATGGCCAACACGGCAGCCATTGCTCGCTTCATGTACCGTTGTCGCAGTTGATAGGTTTGAACCTTCGTCGTGATTGTGGTTCTCGGTTTAGGATATCACTGGTCCAAACGATGGGGGCGTTGCATGAGAAGAACGGTGTCAGGGAAGTATGTTCCCCAGCCATGCCCCTCTATTTCGTGAACCGATGGTGGGTCGATTTGATGTTGTTCAAACAAGTTCACCCGTTCATGCTCGAGAACACCGTTGGTTACTGATTCGTAGAGCCCGAGCATGGCCAAACGTTGCTCGAGGATCAGCGGGGGATGGTCAACACGATAATTTTGTAGATTCATCAAATCCAAACCCCAAACCTGCACGCCCATGGCATTGAGGTTTCTAAGGAATGGAGCGGGGCAAGGGGTTCCATCGCATCCTGTGATGATCGCATCGGTACTCGCTGTTCGAATGACATGTTCCAATATGCGTTCTCGCTCGTCTTGTCTTTGGCAGAGCGCCTCAACATGAACGGTGGCACAGCCCGGCGTGACGGTACCCTGAGCATGTACATTTGCGCCTGCACATGAGCAGTCGAGGACAGAGATACGTCGGCGTCGTCCCTCACCATCAAACCGTTCTTTGATCTCACCGACAGATACAGGAAGCGTTCTCATCCAACCAGACCCGATCCATTCGCTGGTGACGACATACAAAACAAGCAACGGCAACGTGGCGGATGAGGCTGCTTCTGGAACCGTCAAAACAAGGAGCAAAGATCCCATGCCATACATTCGCCATCGCCACCAATCTGCTGTGGCGCTTGTCAACAATTGCAGGTGACCGATCATGATGATCAACAACCACGTAAGTGTGGCCACCATCACCACCCAAAGGAGATACAAGGCGATGTGCAACATGTCAATGGCACTGTACTGGGCTGCGAGTCCCGCCTCAGTGTGCTGTTCAAATCCAACTTGATAGAGCCAAGGCAACCCATCGGTCATGAGGATGTAGGCAAGGACTGATACGACGAAGAAACCCGAAAATATCCAACGTTTGAGGGCGATGTATTCGTTGGGGAGCAGCCCAGGCTTCGAAAAACTCAACAGATGGTACACCGTTATCGGGGCGCTGGAAATCAATGCCAAAAACAGAGCCGTCGTCCAGCGAACCGCACTCCATTGTGCAGGGTCGTAGACGTTGAGGCAATCTCCGGTGCAAGGTTGCAGCCTTTTCATCAATGATACCAAGACATCGTCCACGAAAAACGACCATATCACTGTCAAGATTCCAGTCACGACAAAGAGAACGGTTGTTCGAGCAGCGAGCTCATCGAGGTGTCCCTGTGCGGGAGTATAGCGGTCGGATTCAAGAAGAACCGCCATGGTTTCCACTCAAACGAGGTCGAGGTACTGCTTGGGGGCACGTGCTTGAACGATGGTTCTGTAAACGCCGTAAATTGCCCACAGCGTCAACATGCCCGCAACCAAGGCATAGCCCCACGGTTGACCATCATCGACCAAATATGCGAACAACACAGCTAACCCAGCGGCGAGAACACCACGACGGAGGCCTTGTGGGACGGCCAAACTCTTGTCCAAATGAGGCGGCCCACCACCGAATCTTCGTTCGTAGAACTCGCCTTGAATCACAGCGGCTACGATGATCAGAGAGAGTGTAGTCCAATAGTACAGGTTACCGTTGGCGAAGAATTCGTGTGCTATACCCTCTTGCCTTTCAGCCTCGATAGCCTCGGGGTCTTCTTCAGCAACGAACAAGGAATCGTAATCGCCAACGCTGATGGTTCGAAGCGAGACATCCTCGGTCGTGGCGATTTCTGTTGCACCAGGGGCACTGATGGTGAAGGTCAGAATGTTCCACTTGTCGTCTTCGTTTGGCAAACCGTCGCCGTTCACGGCATTTCCTACCAATTTGAAGTTGGCAGGACCCATGTCTTCAGATGGCGCAGTCCACTCGACGACCCAGTCATTTCCGGGTTCGGATTGAGACAGTGCACCTGGCTCGTCATCAACGGATTGACTTCCTTCTCCGGGAGCGAGCGTACCAATGCCTTCGTCCCAGAACAGGAATCCGCCGCCGTTGTTCGAAGCGTGTTGAAGACTGATGGTGAACGTGTATGTTTCGCTCACGTTGTAAGCACGGGGTACGCCAGAGACGGACACCACGACTTCTGTTGATGGCGCACCGCCTCCGTGGCACGTACAGCCAGTATCGATCACGAGGTTTCCACCACCTGCATCCCATGGCGGCCCGTTCGGATTCCCGAGGACTGGAGCGACCAACATGAGTGAGAGGACGAGTATCAACGAGAGGTTTCGGGTGCGTCGTTGCATCATCTCACCTGTTTTTTCCACTTGGGCACGCTCTTTGAATGTTGCTTCATGTCCATGAACGGGGACCCGTTTCAGATCTCCTTGATGGCGTTGTTCAATCCCGTCATCATGGCCTTTCCATCACCGAACAACATCATCGTTTTGTCCATGTAGAACAAATCGTTGTCAACACCGGCGTATCCGACGGAAAGCGAACGCTTGATGATCACCACGGTTCGTGCTTGGTCAGCGTCAATGATGGGCATTCCTGCCAGCGGACCTTCGCCTGTTCGGGCGGCGGGGTTGCAGGTGTCGTTGGCGCCGATGACAACGGCGACATCGCACTCGGGGAATTCAGGGTTGATTTCATCCATCTCAATGAGTTGTTCATACGGAACATTGGCTTCTGCAAGCAAGACGTTCATGTGGCCAGGCATGCGACCAGCAACGGGGTGAATGGCGTACTTGACCTCAGTACCGAACTTCTCTTCGAGCAGGTCGCCGAATTCTTTGACCTGATGTTGGCACTGTGAGACAGCCATACCATAGCCTGGGACGATGATGACTTTCTGTGCACCATCGACCATCATGGCCACTTCGTCAGGATCTGAGCCAACCTTGGTTCGCGTAACCGTTTCTTTGGTGCTTCCTCCGAAGGACTTGAAGAGAACATCCGGCAATGTTCGGTTCATGGCTTTGCACATGATGAAGGTCAAGATGAGACCTGAGGCACCGACCAGAGAACCTGCCACAATGAGGACAGGATTGCTGATGATGAAGCCCGTGAAGGCAGCAGCAATGCCAGAGAGTGAGTTGAGCAACGACACGACGACGGGCATATCGGCTCCACCGATGGGAAGAACAAGCACAATACCGAGCAAGCAAGAAATCCCGATAATGGCCCACAGATAATCGGTGTTCGTGGGGTCGTTGATGGACATCACAATGAGTGCCAAAACGGTGACGGTGAGCAACACTTTGACAGGGTTGAGCCAAGCAGGTCCCCAAGTAGGTGTTCGAATCCACTTTCCAAAGAAGTTCACGCCGCCTTTGAGTTTGAACATGGCGAGAATGGAGCCCGTGAGCGTCATCCATCCAACGAGCGCGGAAAGACCGGCAGCGACAACAACCACTTGCAAGGTGAGTCCGGTGGGAAGTGCGATGGTTGGGTCTTCGATGTATTTCCATGTTTCAGCAAGAGCGACGAGTGCCGATGCAGCACCGCCAAAACCGTTGAACAGGGCGACGAGTTCTGGCATTCCCGTCATCTCGACCTTGATGGCCATGATCATGCCGATGACGGAACCGACGACCAAACCGGCGACAATGAGTTCCCAATTCATGCCACCAGCGGCGAGTTGCATGTCGACAACCGTGGTGATGACGGCCACGAGCATACCCATGGCACCGTATTGATTTCCACGGGGAGCAGTGCGAGGGTGCCCGAGTTTCTTGAGACCAAAAATGAACAGGGCTGCCGAGAGCAGGTATCCAAGGGGAATCCACGCCTCCATGTCAAGCCCTCCTGTTCTTGCCCGCAATCATGTTGAGCATGCGGTTGGTCACGGCAAAACCACCAACCACGTTGATCATCGCCAAGACAAGGGCGACAAAGGCCAGCAAACCGGAGACGAGGGTCTCGCCTCCAGCATAGGCAACATTTGCGCCAAGGAGTGCGCCAACAACACTGATGCCCGAAATGGCGTTTGCTCCGCTCATCAACGGTGTGTGAAGGGTGGCTGGAACCTTGGTGATGAGTTCAAAACCGAGGAAAATGGCCAGCATAAACAACGTCAAGTTTGCAATCAATGATGCTTCGGTAATCATTCAACCACCCCCGCCAAACGGCTTTGCTTGGGATGCATGGCACCGTCTTTGCAAATCAAAACGCCACCCATGCCGTTGACATAGAAATCTGAACCTTCAGGAGCGCCGACCAAAATATCGTCCTCCTCCGAAATCACGACCACCTTTTCATCGTCCTTGCTGACAAGTGAGGTGAAGAACGTGGTCAAGTTGTTGGAATACAGCATGCTTGCCGTGTTTGCGAGTGTTCCAGGCAGATTGGATGTGCCTACGATGATCACGCCGTTCTTCGTCGTGGTGACTTCACCTTGAACGGTGTCTTCACAATTTCCACCAACATCAGCGTTCATATCGACAACAACCGCACCGGATTTGAAGTTCGCAACCGCACTGGACGGCACGGTGATGGGTGCTGGTCGTCCAAAGATTCTCGCTGTGGTGACAATGATGTCGGCATCGGCTGCAACGCCACACACCGTGTCGTTCACCTTTTGGATGAACTCTGGCGTAAGCGGTTTTGCATAGCCAGATTCGTCTTCGAAATCGTCCATGCCGTCGACCTCAATGAAACGTCCACCGACCGATTCAATTTGTTCTGCTGCCGACTTGCGAACATCGGACGCGTAGACGACAGCACCGAGCCTTTTCGCCGTAGCGATGGCTTGGAGTCCGGCTACACCGCTACCCATAATGACAACTTTTGCTGGGCGAATGGTACCCGCGGAGGTGGTCATCATCGGAATTCCCTTTGGAACATGGGCTGCACCGAGCAACACGGCCTTGTAGCCTGCTAAGTTGTCTTGGCTTGAGTTCACATCCATGGATTGGGCACGGGAAAGGCGTCGAGGAATCATGTCCATCGAAAGGAGCGTGATGTTTGACTCCATGCATGCTTTCACGTATTCGGGGTGACGGAATGGATCGGCGACACAAGCAAGATTGGTACCCGATGCAATACCATCAACACCTGGGAACCGGATGCAGACGATGTTTTCACACGCCAATGCTTCTTCTCGTGTAGCAATGGTTGCCCCAGCAGCCTCGTAATCTGCATCGTGATAGTTTGCTGCAAGGCCAGCGCCTGCCTCAACGACGACCTCAAAACCGGCTCGGCTGAGTTTCTTGAGGCTGGTTGGAACAATACCAACGCGAGTTTCGCCTTCAGGTTCTTTTGGTACACCGAGTTTCATGCAATCACCCTATCGTCACACCTACCGAAGTGGTGGTGCAAACACCGCCACAGAAAGGAGGTTTTTAGATGCGACGCCTTGCGAAGTTGACCCTCTCTTTCTTACCCGTTGAAAATCCTGAAGATTTTCGTGTTTTCGAGCGCACCGATTGTGACCCTCTTGCTTATTGACTGCGAGTGTCAGGTTACAAACAAGAGGTGAACATTGTGACACGTGGACGAAGAAAAATTGCGGTTATCGGTGCAGGAAATGTAGGTGCTACATGCGCATTTGTGCTCGCACAAATGAAAATTGCCGACATCGTGTTGCTCGACATCTATGAAGGGTTCGCCAAAGGAAAGGCGCTCGACATGTCTCAAAATGCGAACGTCTTGAATTACGACGGGTCCATCACCGGAACCGCTGATTACAACGACATCGCCGGCGCTGCGGTCGTGGTCGTGACCTCCGGTTTCCCACGACAACCGGGGATGACCCGTGAAGATTTGATCGGCAAAAACGCCGACATCGTTTCTCAGGTTGGTACTGGAATCAAAGAGCATGCACCCGATGCCGTCGTCATCGTTGTGACGAATCCGTTGGATTTGATGACGTATCATATGCAACAGGTTACGGGGTTCCCCACCGAGCGTGTCATCGGTCAAGCAGGTGTTCTTGACAGCGCACGTATGGCGCATTTCATCGCCCTCGAACTCGGATGTGCTGAAGAGGATGTCTCACCTATGGTGCTCGGTGGTCATGGCGATACCATGGTCCCGCTGCCTCGTTACACCACTGTGGGTGGCATACCCATCACGCAATTGATGTCTCAAGAGCGCATTGATGCCATCAGTGCACGAACAGCCAGCGGAGGCGGTGAAATTGTCAAACTCCTCGAGCGAGGTTCAGCCTTCTATGCACCTGGTTCAGCCGCTGCCATCATGGCTGAATCGGTGCTCAACGACCGGAAACGCCTCATCCCTGCCTCATGCTTCCTCACGGGCCAATACGGGCTCGACGACGTCTACATCGGCGTCCCCTGTATCTTGGGCTCCAACGGCGTTGAGCGCATTTTTGAACTTGAACTCACGGATGATGAATTGTCCTCGTTGCAAGGCTCTGGTGAGTTTTACAAGAAGCAACTCGTTGACGTACTGGGTTACTGATCACGCACGATACAGAGGCTCCGCTTCAGCCCCTTCGTCGTGGCTTGTTCAACTGGGTTCTCTCTTACTTCGAGACGATAACCTTGCTTCCCCCTTGATCGCATGCGCGTCAACACCTCTTGTCCAAGATAGCAGCCTTTGTTTGGATGGACGAGGTCGCCAAGTCCACATGCCAGCGGATGGTACTTCGGTGTGATTTCATGTCCATGGAACGGAATGACCTGTTCGATCCTGTGCTCATTCCACTCGGTCTGTGACCAAGTTTCCTTCCATTCGACACGCTTTGGGATGACATAAACGGTACCAAAGTGACTCTCATGAACCGTTGCCTCCGATGGCGGAGGTGTGTCTCCTGAACCGATGAACACATCGTTGAGGTGAGTGATGTCCTGCAACACCACATCCTGCCCAAGGACTCTCGATGAAAGGTGGTCAATCATGTGCGCTTTGTGTGGACCGTAACCGATCAACACGGCTTGGCCGGTCATCGAAATCACTTCGCAAACATCGATGATTTTTGCAGCCCGATTCGTGAATGCAGTGGTGCACGAATCGGTGACGAGGTTGGTGGACAATGCGTCAAGAAAGGGGAGTGCTGAAGACCCTTGAACGAGAAGGACATAGGCGTCGTGCCTTGCCATTCCCATGGTGGAGCCTCATGAGAACGATTCGCCGCAACCGCAGGAGGAAGAAGCGTTTGGGTTGTTGATTTTGAAACCACCACCCATGAGTCGGTCAACATAGTCGATCTCAATGCCATCAAGCAGGTGGCTGGAGGCGGAGGGTACAAGGACTCGAAATCCGTTGATGTTCAATTCTTGGCACGGGGTTTCGGTGGATTCAACGATTTGAAGGTCGTACATGTATCCAGAACAACCGCCGCTCAACACTCCGACGAGAAGTGCGTGACTTCGGTCATCGCCAAATGCATCCTCGAGCATGCTCGTTGCCTTTTCTGTCATCGTGAGCGAAACATCAACCACCTCAGGCTTGTGCACTTGGAGGGGTGTTGCTGATTCACAGGTTCCGCAGTCCATGTGAATGCGAGCCATTCACCGTTTTTGAACTTGACTTACCAACCGGGGAGCATCAACGTCGCTTTCGCTTCTTGTCAACAGCCTTTTGCAAGATGTTGCATCGTCGAATTTGGTCCTTTGCTCTTCGCTTTGCCTCGTCCGAGAGACCTCGCGGTATGGCTTGCTCAAAACATTTGATGGCATCGTTGTAACGTTCCATTTCAGCGTATGCCGTCCCCATGTTGTACAATGTTTCACCGCGAACTTCAGTTGGACTGATGAGCATGGCCTGATGGTAAGATTCGACACACTTGGGGTATTCTTCAAGGAAGTAATATGCATTGCCACGGTTGTTGAGAATACGAATGATCATGTTGTCATCCCCTGCGAATGCAGGCAAGGCTTTGTCGAAGCAGGAAAGTGCTTCTCTGTATTTTTTATCTTCAATCAGCTGAACGCCTTGGTTAAACCATGCCACGTCTTGATTGGAAATTGCATTGGACGTCGTTCGTTGTACGGTGTTGACGGCAACTGCTTGTGCGGCATCAAGTGCTGCCTTGGCCAAATCCACTTCGGGGTTTGGGTCCGCTGCTGCTACCACCGCTGGTTGCTCGATTGGCGTCAACAACAGATCTGTCGCGCCGGTATCAATCTGAGGCTCCGATACGGGTTGGCGTTCGACCGAAGGCTCTACTGGTTCAAACACTGGTTCGGGCGCTGGTTCAGGCACAAGGTCGGGCTGAGGCTCAGGAGTTGGCTCGAGTGGTTGAGAGGTCGGTTCAGCCGTCGTCCCTGACAGTGTAGCAGCCTTTGCATGGCATTTCTGCGCAGTTTCAAGGTCGCCTGCTTGTTCCAAAGCCCTCGCGAGCCCAGTCCAGTTGTTCGGGTCTTGTTGGTTCACTTGAATCAATGATTTCCACATCAACACTGCATCGCCATGTTGCAGACTCAGTGAGAGGGCCAGTGCCCGTTGGGGTGAGGCCTCCTCACTGAGTAGTGCCAAAGCTTCAGTTGCCATCTCTGGCCCAGCAGGGAGCGTGGGTGGTAAACCAGAAACTTGGTCAAGCACTTGGTTTTCTCCGTGCGCCAAGTCGAGAAGCATGGCGATGAAGTGCTCTTTTTCTTCATGTTCGGAATCGATACCGAGGAGCATGCGGCAGGCATTGAGATAACGTTCAATCATCCCGCTCTCCTTTGCCAACAGCACCATTTTCTCAGCGGCCTTGATGTAAGCACTGTCTGCATCAACAGCACGTTTGTACGCATCGAGCGCCTCAACGGTATTGCCTGATCGTTGATGAACAGAGCCAAGGTTGAACCATCCCGATGCGTGGCTGGGTTCCAAATTTTGAGCATGTGTCATGGCGGCAATTGCGTGAGTATCCAAATCAAGACGCGCCATGGCGCCACCAGCAATTCGCCATGCTGCGGAATGTTCCGCACCAATGGTCTTGAGATGGGGTTTGAGCAAGGCTAGCGCATCCTTTGGGTTGCCTTGTTTGATGAGTGTTGTTGCTTCTTCAACCAAGGCATCAATATCAACTTCAGGTTCTTGCACCGGTTCAGGCTCGGGTTCTTCCACCGGTTCAGGTACTTTTTGTTCTTCAACTTCCTTGATGATATCTTGCTGAGCCACAACGACTTCAGCAGCGCTTTTGAGTTCCTCAACCGAAAGTGAATCGTCTTGGTCATGGTCGTGATGAACAGCTTCCTGGAGCAGTTCTTCGGGATTTTCGATCCCGGCTTCCTCAGCGATTTCTGTGACAACGTCCATGTCGACATCTTGGGTCACTTCAACCGACGGCTGCATGGACTCCATCGGGACGGCAATTCCGCTGTCTTTGCATCGCTCTTGAAGTTGAACAAGTGCAGGGTGTCCTGGGTAGAATCCCAGTGCTTTCTTTGCAGTTTCATAAGCGCCTTCAAGGTCACCTATTCTCTCCAAAAGAATGGCAAGATTCGCCGTGGCAGGGGCGTGATGCTCGTTGAGATCCAAACAGATTTGGAACGATTGGCGCGCCCCTCGTGCATCTTGTTGTGCCTCAAGCAAGACGCCACGGTTGAACCATGCCATGTCACATGATGGGTCAAGTGCGATGGCTTTGTTGAAGGCCGTTAGGGCACCTTTCACATCGTCACGACGACTCCGCTCCTCTCCGACGGTAAGGAGAACTTGGACCATCTCTTCGGGATCCTCAACATCCTCAAGTTCTGGAATGACGTTCGTTGCTACCTTCGGTGCCTCGACAACGGCCTCAGGTTGCGGTTCGTTTTCCACAGCATGAATGGCCTCATCAACCGATGCGAGGGCAACATCATCAACGTCGCCTGAAGGGTTTGTTTGCTCATCGTCCGCCGACGTTTCGTCCACCGTCACAGAACCACCGAGTTCAAACGAAGCGTGTGGCATGAATAAGCCTTGCTTCTTGCTGGACAGCAGCAAGATGCCTACATTCAAAGGCTACGTGCATCTGCGATGTCCATGAGCACGAAACAACTGAAGATTCTCGGCCTTGCAGGCGAGTACCGCCCCACTTCAAAATCAGGTATGCTTGTGAACGCAGCCCTCAAGGTTGCCGAAGCATCAGGTGCGGAAGTCGTTTTTTGGGACTTGAATGAACGGCCGCTTCCGCTGGTAGGAGAAGAGGGTTGTTGGTCACATCCAAACGTCGCCGCTTTCCAAGAATTGTTGACCGAATGCGATGCGTTTTTCCTGTGTTCACCTGAATACCATGGAACCATGTCTGGGGTCATGAAGAACACGATGGATTGGATGTACGACAAGCATGTTGGTGGAAAGGTGTTTGGATTGATGTCCACGCTCGGTGGTGTCACGAATGCCAACACGCTCAACCATATGCGGATTGCACTCCGTTGGCTCCATGGATGGCCCGTACCCGAACAACTTGCCATCGGCCATGTGAAGGAAGCCTTCGACGAGGACGGGAATTTGAAAGATGAACAACTCCAAGAACGGCTCAACAATTTGGTGAACGCCGTGCTTGCAGCATCCACAAAATTGAGTGCATGACCATGGTGGAAAACAGTGCACAAACCCCCCAATTTTCCGATGCATGGGGGGCTTCCTACCGTTTGGTCGAACCAGGCATGTTCACCATGGGAGATTTGCATGGTGGTGGAACGCCATCTGAACGGCCCCCGCATGATGTCATGATCGAGGAGCCGTTTTTTCTCGGTGAACGCCCCATCACCCAAGCGCAATGGTTGGATTTGATGGGAAACAATCCGTCGAAATTTCTGGAAGGTTGGAGTGCGGGGTTACGTCCTGTTGAGCAGGTCAGTATGGATGATGTTGAAGCATTCATCGAACGACTCAATGCCCGGGAACAAGGTGTCCTTCGCCTTGGACTCCGTGGTATTTGGCGTCTCCCGACCGAAGCAGAATGGGAGTATGCGGCAAAAGCAGGTACCGATGGACGGTGGTCGTTTGGTGACAGAGATGTGGAACTCGACCAACACGGGTGGCATGCAGGGAATTCGGGTGGAACCACACGAGAAGTAGGCCTCAAGGATGCCAATCCATGGGGGTTCCACGACATGAACGGATTGGTGAATGAGTGGTGCAGTGACCATTGGGAAAAACACTACAACACACCGCGTTCACAACGACGGCATATCGTTGAGAACGAAACACGTTATGCTGTTCGAGGAGGTGCTTGGTTTACCGAGAGTGATTCAACCCGTAACAGTGCCCGCTCTTTTGCAGAACGCGACAAACAAAGTGATGGTTTGGGTTTCAGGTTGGTTTGGGAACCGCTTGACCAACAGCCATCGTCTTCATCGTGAGTTAGGGGCATTCGTTCTCGAGGGAGCGGGTATCGATTTCAAGCCCTTCGGGAAGGTTATCAAGTGTTTGATGCCCTGGCGTGATACCAGGCCCGACAAGCCACCTGTTGTTCAGAGGTTCCTCGAGCATCAAGAGGAGGTTGTTTTGTTGCAGAAGGTGAATAGCAGCAGTGGTCCGATGCAGGACGGGTGCGATCTCTTCCTTAAACACCTCATCCAAGACCGAACAAATTTCGACAAAGGTACGCGAACCGTCACACAGCTCCCACAACATGCTGTTCATGCGGTCCAACGGGCGACGAATTTCTTTTGGGGCTTTGAGCAAGCGGGCGAGAACACCCTCAAATCTACGAAACTGTTTGGGTATGCGCAAGACGACCAGGCGACCGCTGACTCCGGACTTCATCGGGTCTTTTTCCACTTCGCCGTGTCGTCCCCACCAAACGGGCAGGCGACACGGATATTGCTGAGCGAGAGGATGGTTTTCGGCACCTGCTAAATCACCCATACAACCCACCTCAAAATTCCAACCAGGTCCATGTGAGTAGTGTCAACATCGATGCCGTACCGAGCAATGCGAGCGTTCTCGTTGCATGTATTCGTTGGGTGAAGTGACGCAAATACCAAGTTCCAACACCACAAATAGCGACCATGAACCAAAGTCCGTACCATGCCGGTGGATAGGTCGCCACGGCGTTGGCTGCTCAAAGTGTTCCATCAAGGTATTGTTGGCCATAGTATGCCCATTGTTCCTCTGACCAACCAGGAGGCAACCCCTCTGCTGGCAGCGGAGGTCCTGCCGTGTGCGTTTGGGTTTCGTCAGGCACAGCTTCGCTTGCTTCTAGGGTCTGTGTGGGTTGACTTACAGGAGGCCCCGCCATGGTTGTTTCAGCCATCACCTCATCAAACACGTCCTCTTTGGTCACTCTCGGCCTCAGGAAAAACATCAAGCATGCGATCGTGAGGACGATGCCAATGCCGCCACCTGCCAAAACCACACTGGAATAACCTTCCTCGGATGGTGGTGATGAAAAAGCGATGGTCATTTCTTTCCTTGTTGATAAGACCCCATCATCCGATGAAATCGTGAAGGTTACGGTACCTTCCAACGGACCGGAGAGTCTCAGGATTTCACAACCATGGTTTCGCAATTGAGGCGTGACATGCCCTGCGCTCAAGGTGTATGTTTCACCGGTTTCATTGAGAAGTCGCTTGTTGCAGGTAATTTGCCAACCCTCGGGCTGCTCTGCGCGCAATGCATAGTCTTCCATCATTGACGAAGTCGATGTGTGGTTCACCCACACCTGCGCAGCAGTGCCGTGCTGCACCGTGAGGTTGTTGCTCCGCACCACATCAACATCCATGCTTCGTTGTTTGTCGAGCATCACCAATGCTTCGGCCATCATGGGATTGGGTAACCCTTCTTCATCAACGGCACCATCGATGTCGAATCGAAGTACAAATCTGGTGTTCAATGGAGCATCCTGTGGTATCAAAACTTCAAGTCGCAGGATGGAGTTTTGTCCAGCAGGGACCATCAAGTCGACTGAATCTGCAACAGGCCGATCACCTCCATCCACGGTAAAGAACACGACAAGACCGGGTATTGGGGGCACAGAGGACACGCTCGCAGTCACAGAGAGACGGTTTTCAACTGCGTTCCCATCGTTTTGCAAGATGCTTTCAGCATACATCACATCGCCTGCCATGACCGAAGTTGAATGCTCGCCAAGATGTAAAGACGGAACGCGGACTGCGGCCGTTGAGGCGGTGAATTCCACGACGTTATCTGTTCGATTCGCATCTTCACCGTCTCCGACATGTTTTGCCTCAATGCCCAATGTATGCAATTCACCAGCTGCTTCGCTCATGTTCAACAGAACCCACAACGAAACGGTTGCTTCGTGCTCGAGGTCGTAGGATACGCTGAGTGAGATTGGCTCTGAAGTGTTTGTTCCATCCACAGACAGCCACCATGTCCACGTCTCTGGTATGTCCATTGGGTGGAGGGTGACATCGGCTGGCCCGTTGCCATTGTTCGTCACTTGTAGGAGAACCTCATTGGCGATTCCTGGGGTAAGTTTTGTTGGTGCACTCAGAAGCGAGACGGTCACATCGTTTGTCGTGGTCACGCGGATTCCATCGTAGGCCTGCCCTTCGATGGTCATCAAACTGCGTTGCGATTCAATGATAGGCGTGATTGCAGGTCCACGATCGTTTGCTTGCGCATTTTCTGGAACATCGACTTGAATTTCGAAGGTTGTTGACATGCCGGGATTGAGAACCGCTTGAGTTCGAGTCGGTTGGTGCACAACCCAGTCGCTCGAACCCTCTGCTTCCACGCGCATCGAAAAAATGTCCTGGCGAGTTGCATTGTTCCAAATCTCATAACGGAGTACCAGTGAACCTCCTGCATCAACATAGGTCCTTTCCAGTTTGTATGAGGCTACCAAATCGACAGCGGCCTCACTAACCATGGAGGCCGAAATCTGAATCTCTTTCGTGTCCACCCGCGCGGTGTCGTTCTGAGATTGCAAGGTGATGTCAAACTCAACGACGGTGTCGGGTGCAGCATCTTCTGGAACGGTCATGGTGAAAAGAGCAGACACCGTTTCATTGGGCCGAATCAATACCGAACTGTGCTGTGACCAGGCCATGGCGACCGTCCAGCCGTTGGGTATTTGGCTAGTATCCATGATGATATCAAACACGTCGGTTGCACCCCCCTCATTTGAGAAATCCACCTCAAAGGTGCATGTGTGAGAGGGCGGACAACTTGGGCGAACATCCGGTGGCGTCACGACGGGTATACGGTCTGCCATGACCAGAAATTGAACAGGAAGTGTGGTGGTGACACCGGGGTAAGATTGGGAGGAGAGTTGGATCGACATTTGATGGAAACCAAGAGAGGCTGTTACACTCGGCTGAATCATGATGGTGAATTGAACCGGTGAGTTGGTTGGTACATACAGACCTTTTGTGGGGTCAAAGCTTGAACCAGATGAACGCTGAAAATAAGCATTCCATGATGCGGGAAGACCCGTTAATTCAGGGATGAACGTCTCAGAGATGTTTCCCGTATTGATGATGTTCAAAGATACGCTCCCCCAACTTCCTGCTGTTGCTCCATTGGTCGAAACACCTTGGGCGGAGACATTGTATTCTGATGGACGGATTTTCTGGTCGTACATGATGACGATGTCATCAAGCCAATACCCCATGTCGGTGCCACTGGCATCCGAGGTGAATTCAAACTTGAATTGTGAACTGCTATGGAACAAATCTTGGGCGACGGGAACCAGAGGGGAGCTTGCCCCTTTGTTGTTCACGCTGAATGTTTGCCAGTTCGCTGAATCTGTAAAATCTTGGTCAATGGTGCCTGTAAATGAACCGATTTCACTCCATCCGCCCAGGGCGGTTCGACCGTACATGGTCAACTTGTCATTGTTTGCTGCACTCCCAGTGTAGAAGAACGACAAACCATTGGTTCTTGTCGGATTATTGATGGCATCGGAGAGGTCCATGATGGGTGTTGTGAGTGAAGCCTGCATGTTGTTCGTGTAAGAAGAAAACTGTCCATTGCCCACATGGCAACTGAGACCTTTCGAGATGGAAGTATCGGTGCTCATCGACCAGCCTGAACCAAAACTCCAAGCGGCGCTCGAATCGCAGTTGAAGTACGCATAACCCACGGTGAATCCTTTCGAGTATGCATCGTTGGATGGCACATCATCGGAGACCGTTGAAGTTGCTGAAACAACAATTGTATGGTTGCCAGCATAACTTGGAACGATGTTCACCGATGCGGTATTCGATGAACCCCCGTTGAGCGATGCCATTTGCACGGTTTGATTGACGATTTCGAACGATGAGTATTCATTGTGGAGAAGCACCACGCGCACATCGATCACCCCAGAGGATGCCGTGCCGATGTTCTCCACGGTTGCGGTGATGGTTACCGAGACATTGACCATGCCATCGATGACGTAGAGCTCAGCAGGACGGTTGAAAAAAATTCCAGGGTCATTTGAAGAGAACATTCTGTAAGAATCAGCATCAGCGTTGTTGGTGTATGCCACTGTGTATCCTTCTACGGTGACATCAACACCCGTTGGATTGGAAGGACTCTGCAATGCCTCATTTTCGGGCGACAATTCTTGCCAGCCGATTTGCTGGAGAGGCATGAGGCCAAGCAAAACGACGATGAGAACCACCTTGAACCGCATGTCGCTCAGCAATGCGATGGGAGTCTATGTATTTAGGAGCAATCCCAGCGAACCTTCGTCAACGCTCTTCGTTTTGTTCGAGCCCTTCATGCAGTTCTTCGTTGGCCTGTTGCAATTTTGCTTCGTCGCGTTTCTCCTTGGCGCGCGCAGCGAAATAGACCGTGAACGATGGAATCAGGACCATTGCGAAGCATCCAATGACCGCAGCCAACGCCCAAAGGAATTCGGTGGCGGCATCGACAGAAAACACTTCAACGGATGCAAATGCCTCGTTCACGGTCTCCGCAGTCAAGCCAGGTTGGGTGGTTCGGTTCCCTTGTTCGACGATTTCAATGCGGATGATGGACGGGGAATGGACGTATTCGATAGCGGCTCTCGATTTTTCCTCGGCTTCGGCGAGTGATTGAGCAAACACCGAACCGTTTGAGCGACGTGCTGGGTCCACCGATGTGAGTGCGTGGAAGACGATCGTCCCACCATCTTCTGCGTCTCGTTCATGCGTGGACAGGTGGTCACAGAGATCTGCACAAGAAAATTCCTCTTCCAGAGGATTGGTGAGGTCGTAGGTTGTGCCCAACAATGGATGGCTGTAGAGTTTCGCAATGTTGGTCACTCTGAGAACAGCACCGCTCGAGACTTCTGTGGCGGTGATGTTCACCCACGTGAGGTTATCTCCATCTGCAATCACTTGCCATGCCCAAGTGGTCGTGTTCGAATCTTCGTCGTACATACGGTCGACACCTTCGTCCGCTTGCGAGGCGTTGTATTCGTTGACCGAAGCATTGGTCTGGTAGATGTAGGCAGAAGGTGAAACTGTTGCCCCATAAACGGCGTATGAGAGCATGAAAATCAGCGTGAGCGACAAACCGATGAGCGTTCGCAAAAGGTTGGGGTTTTGAGCCAACGCTTTCTTCATTGGCCTTGTGAGTGGAGGGGTGTTCAAGAAGCCTTGTATCCCTCACCCTGAAAAGCCTGAACGCTTCCCCAAGAACGCAAGCCCGAGCCGTTCTTTTGATATAGGGGCGGACGGTCGGAAAGTTGCTCGGTGCATCACCATGACGACTGTCTATGACATTCCCGCTGACATTTTCAACCCTGCTCTTGCTGCCGCAATGGCTGACCAGAAGGCAATTACATTGCCCGATTGGGCCCAATATGTGAAAACCGCAGTTGACCGCGAGCGCCCTCCTTCTCAGGACGATTGGTGGTACCACCGCACGGCCGCGATTCTGCGCAAGGTTGCTCGAAACGGGCCAGTTGGCGTGACACACCTCGCACAGGCCTTCGGCGGAAAGAAGGACAACGGCGTCATGCCCAACACCCCTGGCGTCGCTTCTCGCCACATCATTCGCACGGCACTCCAACAACTGGAAGATGCTGGCTTGGTTGAAAAAGTGCCCACCAAAGAAGTTGAAGGCATTGACGGCAAAGTGCAACTCTATGCTGGTCGCCGAATAACCCCTGCTGGCCAGAAATTGGTGGACGGTGTTGCTCACTCGGTTCGTGAAGAGGCCGAGGCAGCATATCCTGGTTTGAGCAAATACTGATCCGGGGCTGAGGAAGTGGCAAGCATGGCAGCATCATCAGACGATGAATTGGCTGCCATCCGCGCACAGCGAATGCAAGCACTGCAAGATCAGTTGAAACAACAAGCAGCAAGCCAACTCGAGGCTCAAGAAGAGGCCGAGCAAAAAGCGGCCATCGCCGCCAACCTCGATGCTGTGATGCGACGCTCACTCACGCCTGAAGCCCGTTCTCGTTTGGCAAGAATTGCACTGGTTGAACCAGAGCGATGCCAGCAAATCAAATCTCAAATTGCCGCCATGGTCGAACGTGGTGCATTCCATCCCCCGATGAGCGATGCCTCCCTGAAGCAACTGCTCAGCCAACAGTCCAAGAGCCGCAGCAATGCGTCCATCCGAAGAATCTGAGAAGGTGCTCGAAATGTCAAAAAATAAGCCAGCAGCAAAGAAAATTCGCCTCTTGAAGGCAGGAAAGCAGAATCGGCG
>MDTE01037497.1_pt1 | contig 22259 bp, 5 predicted proteins | sample 811231 | NCBI WGS metagenome assembly MDTE01 (sample SAMN05326651, study PRJNA326480) | marine metagenome | isolation source: seawater | place: Indian Ocean: Red Sea | collected 2010 | reverse complement strand
TCACAAATTCACTGACTTCATACATATGTTACAGAGTAGAGAACAGAAGTAAATGCCTGCAGTTACGAGAATTGGAGACGCAGATGTCTCTCATTGTTCTGGAATGACCAGAGCAGAGGGGTCACCTAACGTCTACTGTAATAATATACCAATATCTCGTCAGGGAGATGTTAATACTTCTCACCTATTACCTGCTCCTATATGTCCTTCCCATGCGGTTGCTATTACAACAGGTAGTACAACCGTATTTGTAAATGGCAAAGGATGTGGTAGAGTAGGTGATGCTACATGTACCTCTGTTGCAGAGGGATCTGATAATGTATTTGCTGGAGGTTAATTATGGCTAAAACAAAAGGAACTTGGATGAACACCAATACTATTGAGGCGAAACCAAAGAAAACGAGACAGGGAAACTCTAAAAATTCCAAATATAGTGCTACTGCAAGGAACCATGCCAGAAAACAATACAAAGGGCAAGGCAAATAGAATAATTAACGGTGTAAGGAACCATAATGTTCCCGTAGATATGGGTGATAACTTCTACGAGAACGGAAATGAGTACTGCAAGTACCTTATTACAGACCCCAGAAGCGATGTCTATCTGCGGAACTCGAAAAAAGTGTCTAAATAGATTGAGGTCGATTAATATTAAGGAATGGCAGTAACGAGTAGCCGTACGTTCAAGGATTTTGACCTTACATTTAGGCGCAATCCTATTACGAACGACGTAAATACTCTTAAGAATGAAAACGCTATCAAAGAGTCTGTAAAGAACATTGTTCGATACAACTTTTATGAGAAGCCTTTTCTGCCGAATTATGGTGGCAACGTATATGGTGCCCTATTTGAATTATATGATGCCCGTAGTTCAGGATTACTTGAAGCACAGATCCAGAACTGTATAAACAACTACGAACCACGAGTCGTTTGCTATAACGTCATCACAGCGTTTGATGAGGATTATAATGACTTACGTGTGGAGATATATTATCTAATTACAGGTCTTCCTAATATAATAGACACCTTGGAGGTAATACTGAAGCGGTAATGGCACTTACACAAGTAAACTCGTTAGAATTTAACGAGATCAAGGCACAATTAATCGATTATTTGAAGGGTCAGAGTGAATTCTCTGATTATGACTTCGAGGGATCCTCATTGTCCATTCTTTTAGACGTATTAGCATATAATTCTTACTATTCTGCGGTCAACGCAAACCTATTAGTCAACGAGAACTTCCTAGACACTGCTGTTTTACGTGAGAACGTTGTAAAACTAGCTAAGTTGATAGGATATACCCCTAGAAGTGCTAGAAGTGCCCGTGCGACCTTTACAGTGAAGGTACAGACCACTTATGGTAGTGGTGCCAATGGGCGTGGGTATCCTCAGAGTGTTCAGATCAATAAAGGGATCTTCGTTTCCTTCGTAGGGACTGAAGGTAACTTCATTTTCTCCATTCCTAAAGATTTAATTGTATCCGTTAATACATTAGACGGTGTTGCGACCTTTACTGGTGTCGTAGCATATGAAGGTGTCTTTATAACTGATACATTCAGGAAAGAGAGTAGTGAGAGACAAAGATTTATCCTAGCAAACGAAACTGCTGACACTTCTTCGTTATCAGTGGAAATTACACGTGGAACTCTAACAGATGCTTATCTACAGGGTGACGATATCACTGCTATAAGCAATGTTAGCAAAGTATTCTTCTTAGAGGAGTCAGAATACAAGAGACCAGAACTTATTTTCGGTGATGGGATACTTGGAGAGGCATTAGTCAATGGAGACGTTATAGAAGCGACCTATACGACCTCTCAGGGCAATGGAGCGAACGGTTTGACCTCATATTCCTTCGCAGGTACTATTAAGGACTCTCAGAACCAACCTATTACCTCTGGAATCACTCTGACACTCGATGCTGTACCCGATGGTGGTGCTGCTAAGGAAACTATTGACTCAATTAAGTATTCTGCTCCAAAATTCTACTCTGCTTTCGGTAGAGCAGTTACTACAAAGGATTATGAAGCTATAATTCCCCAAATTTACCCAAATGTCCAATCTATTGTTGCTTTTGGCGGGGAAGAGGCAGATCCTCCAGAATACGGTAAAGTGATTGTTGTCATTAAGCCGAAAAACGCGGATAAACTGTCTATTTCCGAAAAAGACGCAGTTCAGAAGAAAATTCGCTCTTATTCGGTTGGAGCAGTTGAACCAAAGGTAATGGATCCGTCAATTTTGTATATTGACTTGGTTTCATTCGTTTATTTCAACCCAAACATCACTAGACGCACTCAAGAGGAAATTTCTCAAATTGTTTACCGCAATTTAGAGGCATTAAACCTTGCTGCTGAGTTTAATAAGTTTGGTGGCAAATTTAAGTATTCTAAAGTCCAGAAAATCATTGATGAGGCTGAACCAGCGATTACATCAAACATTACTAGAGTTAGAATGCGTAAAAACGTACCTGTGACGCTAAGTCAGCGTTTTAACTACAAGGTATGTTTTGGAAACAGAATTAATGCTCAATTAGAGACTCCTACGTTCGAGACTAACGGTTTTAAACGTGCTGACGGAGGAAATACAGTATTTTACCTAAATGACGATGGTTTGGGTACTGTACGTCTATTCTCGGTCAACGCAGACGGTTCTAAGTCGTATGTGGGCGGTAATTGGGGCACAGTTGATTATACGATGGGAGAAGTGACTATTAATGACCTTATTATTACTGAGGTTGTTAATTCAACTGATAATATCATTCAGTTCTCTGTTGTACCTGAATCTAATGACTTAATCTCTCTCAGAGAGACCTATTTGACAATAGGTATAGATAATCTTGTTGTTAATGTTATTGATGACGAAATTTCCAGTGGTAGCAATACGTCTGGAACAGGCATAATCCCAGAATCAAGTTATAGTTAATCCATGCCAGTAGAGCAATCCTCGTGGAAGGTAGCGTCGTGGGTCACCCCCTCAACTCAGGTAACAGGTGACCTAATTGACTCTACCGTATCACCAGAAAGTAGATCTAGAATTTCCGATAGAATTGAGGAACAGATTCCTCAGTTTATCAGGGAAGATTATGGTGACTTTGTTACCTTCCTTAAGTATTATTATAAGGGATTAGAGTTAAAGGGCAATCCAGTTGATATTGTCCAGAATATAGATGAATACTACAATATAGACAAGTTAAATGAACTTGTAGAGAAGACTACATCGTCATCTGGGATAACTTCTACTACAACTACCATTGACGTTGCTAATACTAGGGACTTCCCGTCTGAAGGATTGGTAATGATCGATGATGAGATCATATACTACTCAAGTAAGTCTCAGACCCAGTTAAAGGGGTGTACAAGAGGGTTTCACGCAACAACTAAGGTAGGTACCCTTAAGGAATTTACATTCACTTCATCTATAGCAGCATCACATAACTTTGGTGCTGATGTAATCAACCTAAACAACCTATTACCTCTATTTTTACTCCAAAGGTTCAGAGATCAGTTTTCTGCGTCTTTCCCATCGAAGTTTGCCGAAGGAATACAGCAATCTTCCGTTACTAAGCGTCTTAAGGACTTCTATGCTGCTAAAGGTACTTCTCGTTCCTTTAAGTATCTCATTAGAGTGCTATTTGGCGTAGAGTCAACTATACAGTATCCAAAAGAGAGAATTTTTAAGCCATCTGACGCATTCTACACTGTCAGAGAGGTTATTCGTGCTACAGCAATATCTGGTAACCCAGTAGAGCTAACTGGAGAGGTTTTATACCAAGCAAACGATCCAAACGACCCAAATGTCAACGATGCGCGGATTTACGTTAAATCTGTAGTTGAAGTCTTCACCGAAGATGGAAAAATCTACGAATTGGACGTAGATACGGAAAATGGTGCTGGAACGTTCACTACTCCGTACAAATCAATCCTTACTGAAGATGTAAGCTCCAATTTAGACGAAGATGTCATTTCTGTTGACTCTACTATCGGTTGGCCTGAGAAAAACAGTAGTTTCCGTGTTAATAACGAGATTATTGAATATACTGACAAAACAGTTACTCAATTCCTTGGTTGTACCCGTGCTAGACAGAATACGACCAATGCTCCTCATATTGCGGGTTCTGAAGTCAGTTCATCCTTTGAAATTTACGGATATTCCAATAGAGACCAAACTAAGATCAGTTTGAAGGTTTATGGCGGTACTAGAGGTGTTGAACTCGTTTCTGGTGGTAGATATTACCTTCAAGACTCAAAAGTCACTACTCCTGCTGCTCCAGGCTTCGATTCACTCGATCCCCTTTGGGATAGCTTCGTTTATAACGTTAAGAAGCTTGTAAACGCAACTGGGGCGGTTTTAGACGCTCCTAACAACGATGGAAGCGTTGTAGTTACAATAAGTACGGATCAAGACCATTTCTTCAAGCGTGACGACATAGTTACGATTTTAAACGCTCCAGAAGACGTATATAACTCACAATTCCGAGTTTTGGGTGTTGGTAGCAATCAAAGCTTCCAAATCCTACTTCCTTCGACTCCAATCGCAGGAGTTAACCAAACTTTCCTCTGTGCGCGAGAATTTGCGAAATCTACGTCTTCAGACACTTCAATTCGCACAAAAGTCGAAAATACGCCTTCTGACGTTCAAAATGTCTATAGATCTTCTGAAAACGCGATTATTGCGTCTCCAGGAATTCCTGGTCACGAAATCGGTCCATTTGGAGCTGGAGATCTAGATCCAGGCAATCAACGCTATTTGAAGCGAATTCCGCTTACTACAATCACAAAATCGACAAAAACGGCAACTCCAGTCGGTCAAGTCGGAATTGGCGTTAATGGAGTTCCATTTTTCTCATATAAGTCGGAAAACACGAAATTATACGGTGGAGTCAAATCTATTACCGTTATTAACCCAGGTGACGGATATGACATCACAAATCCACCAATAGTTGAATTTGAACCTATATGGCGTGCTGGAACTAATTTTAACCTTAATCAAAGAATTAGAAACAGTTTAGGATACAGATATAAGAATATCGGTAGTGGAAAGAGTGCTGAACTTGGTAGTGAGCCAACTCATACAAATGCTAACTTAGTACAAGATGGTTCTTGTATATGGCAATATGAGGGTATATCTGCTGAGGCAACTGTTAGCGTGTCTGGTCGTGTATATGCTATCAACGTAACTAACGGTGGTTCTGGATATACATCTGTACCTACAGTGTCTATTACAGGTGGTGGTGGGACTACACAGGCATCTGCTACTGCTACAGTTACTAATGGTGTCGTTAATGCCATCTCAGTGACTGCTGAAGGTACTGGGTATACATCTGCCCCTACAGTCACTATTACTGGTGGTGGAGGCATCGATGCGACTGCTACAGCAGTTGTTCGTGGTGGATTGACCGCTGAGGGTATTACAATAACAAATCCTGGATCTAACTATGATACTAGACCATTTGTTACTCTAATATCAGGTAGTGGTGCTGTTGCTTATCCATCTATTGTTAATGGTAGAATTGTTTCTATCATCCTGACATTTGGTGGTAGTAACTACTATGGTCCTCCTGACATTGTTATTACTGGTGATGGTGTTGGTGCTGTTGCTTTTGCGACTATTGATGGAAGTACCCAGACAGTTACCTCTGTTACTGTCACTAATGGTGGTATTGGATATACTGCTGGTAAAACATTTGTAAATATCGTTTATCCAGGATCTGGTGCTACTTTCCAGGTTGAACTTCCAATATTAACCGAAAATACTGCTGCTACTCCAGAAGAACTTGGTGTAACTACAAATGAACTTGTAGCACCTAAAACAGCTGACCTTAATAATGGAGTTTCCATTAAAGGTGCTAACTACGGAATTTATGGTGGGGAATATGGATATCTTTATAACCCAAGAAGGTTACGTTTCCTTTTAGGAGATAACGTTAGTGATAATGCCACTAACTCAGAATTAAACCCAACTAGACATTCTCCTATTCTTGGATGGGCATTTGACGGTCATCCAATATACGGTCCTTATGCTTATGTTGATAGAGAGAATAAGAATCCATATAATCAGCTAACTCAGATGAGAAGCTCTTATAGGGTAAAATCTAGTAGAGATGCTTTGATTACTGGTCTAACTGACCAAATGGGTAAGTATATTGAAGATTATGAGTATATCGAAGGATCAGGTGATCTTGATCAATATAATGGAAGATATTGCGTAACCCCAGAATACCCTGGTGGTGTATATGCTTATTTCTGTACACTAGATGGTTCTACAGGTAATCCTAAGTTCCCATACTTTGTTGGTCCTGAGTTCTATTCACAGGCAGATAGTATTAACTGGAAGGGTAATGGACTACAGAGGAACTTCACAGAAGATGCTTCAAGATATAAGCGTCCCTACATCTATACTGATACATCTATTGTTAGGAGAAAGGAATTAGGCGATCCTGTTGAATATGTTCTTGCTATGGAGGATGCTACAACTCCTTTAGTGCTAGAGAGTGATGATGGTGATGGAACAGATATTGAGTTTATTGGATTTGTTGATATTGGTATTGGTTACTACGACTACTTCCCAACTATTAAAGGTGGTGCTGTAGATTCATTATTCGTTTCTGCTACTAATAGGTATTTCTCATCTGGTTTAGATACTTATCTTATCGAAGGTGCTGGATTTAACTATAAAGTCAATGATAGACTTATATTTGATGAAACAGGTACTGGTGGATCAGGTATATCTGCTAGAATCTCACGTATTACTGGTGCTGCTGTTAATACCTTATCATATTCAGTGGATTCTACTACTGATGTCATAACTGGAACTATGGGAACAGCAGATGCCCATTATATCAAACCAGGTGAAGGTATAGACATCTCTATTGGTAATAACTTAATTACAAGAGATATCAAAACTAAGGTTATTACAACCAATAATGTTGATGTATATCACTTTAAGTATTTTGATTTAACAAACTTCTACATCAGTTCTCCAGGTAGAATAGTACAAGCTAATCTAACCATTACTGGTGGTGAGAGTTATACTAATGGTACATATAACGGTATTATCTTAACTGGTGGTAGTGGAACAAATGCTTCTGCCAATATTACAGTTAGTGGTAATGAAGTCACAGCAGTCTCTATACAGAATCAAGGTAAGAATTATATAGATGGAGATGAGTTAACATGTGCTGCTTCTGCTATAGGTGGTACTGGTAAAAACTTTAAAGTTGATATAGGTAACGTACTTAAGACAGGTGGTATATCACAAGGATACTGGACATTCTTTGCTGGTAGTGGTGGAATACCTGGTACATACACTAAAGTACCTCTTAAGAACGCTTCTGCGTCCTCTGGAGAGGGTGCTGAGTTCACTATAGTCGTTGCTGCTGGTGGTGGAGTAGAATCCGTAACAGTAACTAAGGAAGGTAGTGGATATTACCCTGGTGAGCAATTAGATCCTGTAGATTCTGATATTGGTGGATGTACTGGATTCTATGTAACACCTAATGCTGTTAATCAAGAATTTACTGGTAGAGGAAGTGCTTCTCACCAGTTGAGTGTTGGTGATGAGATTGTTGTCACAGGAACTAACCCATCTGACTATGATGGAACTCATACTGTATCTGGATATACTACTGAAAGAAGATTCCAGTTTAAGAAACCAGTAGGAATCATTACAGATACTGCTATAGCAACTCTTACTGAAGTTTACGTCAAAGAAGCGAAATTAGATCTTATTAATGGTCATCAATACAGGTTTGATACCACAGATGCTTCTAATGCTGGTAAGAGACTTGAGTTTACCTTTGATAAAGAGAATACTAATGTATTCACATATAAGAATGTAACTGATGTTGAAAATGACCCTCAAACTGGTCAACAACAGTCTATCACTATATCTCTAGATGATGTTCCAGGAACATTATTCTATTTTGATATTAATGGTATTAATGGTGGAGCAGGTAGTTACCTCAGTGTAGTAAATGACCCATATTTGGGATCTAATACTATTGTAACTACTCCTAGTACTACAACAATGACATTTACCCTGGCAAGAGAACCAGAAGGTAATTACAACACAACTAATACACTATCATACGCAACTAACTCAATATTCCCTGCTGGTGGTATTGCTGCTATTAACATTGGTGACCCAGGCAGAAACTACTCTACTATTCCTAAATTTACTGGGGTAGAACGTGCTGGTGCTGGTGCTACTGCTCAATGTACAATATCAGGTGTAGTTGAGGATATCGCTGTACTTGAAGCAGGAGTTGACTATAATGGAAGTAACCCACCTGTCATTGTTTGTTCAATGCCAGATTTCCTTGATCTAACTCTAGAACAGGTCTTTGGTACCTTTACTGTTGGTGATATTGTTATATCTCAAACTACTCTTGGTACTGATACTGCTCGTGGTAGGGTTATCTCATGGGATGCTAATACCTCTACATTAAGAGTACAACCACTTCGCAACAATTTACAAGGTACAGCAAATCGTGGTTTCATTATGTTTACCACAGGTAATGCTAATACTAATAAGATTTTCTCTAGTTCAAACCAAGCTGTAATTGCTGCTATAGGTGGTACCCAGGCGCAGGTTGCTGCTGTTGTTCCTTCAACTGGTCCTGAAACTGGACAGATACAGACTATTGCTGTTAACAACGGTGGAAGTAACTATAGGACTGCTCCAACTGTTTATATTGATGATCCTTGGTATGGTGGTGTACTTACTGTAAGTATTAACAGTCAGAATACATCTGCTAACTTTACTCCTGGTACATACACTGGTGTAACACAAGAATCTGTTGCTCCTACTGGTGGAGATAACTCTGAATTTACTATTGTTATTGATAGCAACCAAGATGTAGCATCAGCAACTGTAACTACTGGTGGTAATGCTTATGCTCTTGGTGATTTGATCACTATTAATGGTGAGAAGATCACTGGTGGTGGATCTGCTGATGACTTTGTACTTAAAGTAGAGTCATTGACATTTGTTAGAAAGGCAGTTACATCTACTACTATTAATGCTTCTATTGATGAGGTAATTGTAACTAACTCTGGTTCAGGTTATCTATCTGCTCCTGAAGTTGAGATATCTGGTGGTACTGGAATTAATGCTTCTCTGAGAGCAGAGATTATTGATGAGACTGTTAAGAAAGTTATTATAGAAAATGCTGGAACTAAATTCCAAAATCCACCTATCATAACCATTAAACAAAATTTAGGAACAGGTGCTTCTATCCTATTGAAGTCTACTGATTTGGGTAAGGTTATCAATTTGGGTGGTGATAATATTACTTACAACTACTCACATGATAGAACCCTCAAACCTGCCGTTAACACGACTTATAACTTACAACTCACAAGAACTCAAATCGTTGACTTCTTCACTGTTACGGATGGAGGATTCTCCTTCGTTACTAAGCCAACCATCGAGCTCGTTGGTGGAGGTGGAAGCGGTGCAGTTCTGGATGCTGTTATTGATAACGAAGTTATTCAGGGTATTGAGGTAATCAATCCAGGTAAGGGATATTCATCTACTCCTGCTGTACAGGCAAAGATGACTCATTCCTTTGTACCTTTACAGTCTAATAGTACTCTTAACTTCCCATATAACACTAAGATTCCTACAGGAACAAAAGTTAAGTTAGTTGAGGTAGATGGTGGTTTACCAGCTCCTTTACTAGAGAATACTACTTATTATGCTGTTGCTCAAACTATTGCTAATGGTTTAGCAGATAACCAGATTAAGTTGGCATCTACCTTTAGTGATTCACAAGGTGTTAACCCAAATACTATTACAATCTCTGGTGTACCTACCATTGGACCAGGTGGAACATCCACATTTAATTTAACTACAACTGACCTAGGTGATAGTATAACTGTTACCATGAAACCAGCAACATTCTCTGTTGGTGAGAAACTATATCAAGGTACTTCTACCGATTCATTCTCTGCTGTAGGTACAGTCAAGAACTGGGATTCTAAAGGTAGGATTCTCTCTGTTGAAATTGAGCAAGGTGAGTTCTTAGCAGGACAACCTGTATTTGGTTTACAGACTAAAGCATTTGGTGAAATCCATGAATTTGATAGAGCATTAGCGAACTTTACAGTATCTCCTATTGCTACTGCTACTGCTGAGTTTAAGAGAACCACTGGTATTCTTGATCTTAATGAACAGCGTTTATATGACTCTGATAGGTATCAGGAGTTCTCATATGTTGTTAATTCACCTGTTAATGTTAAAGAGTGGAAGAATCAGTTTAAGACATCTGCTCACCCAGCTGGATTTAAGGTATTAGGTACTCAAATAATTTCACAATCTACCTTTAAGAGGTATCGTAGGAAGTCTTATCTGAACTTATCTAACCCAGACCTAGCAGGTTGGTGGGAACCAAGAGAGGGTGATGAGGATCAGTCATTCAATGGTACAACATACTTTACTCCGAAGCCATCTGCTTCTAACTCTGGTAAGTTGTCTAGAATTGAGAACTTCTTCTTAGGTAAACCAGATTATACTGCTCTTGTTCCAACTAATGTTCAGATTAGTGGTAAGCAGCTATTGGATGTTAGAAAGATTCTAAGTGCTGTTGTAGATAAGTTTGATAAGATACAAGATAGAACAGTTACCTTTGATGGGTCTAGTTCTTCTATAGTTTCGACAGCTAATAACCAGTTTACTATAACCAACCATGGTTTCATTACTGGTCAAAAGATTAATTATAGTGTACTCTCTGATAGGTATCAGGATGCTAGAAATCTAATAGTTGCTAATATTGATTATATTGTAGATACCACTTCTGATTGGTTAGAAGCACAATATCCTGCTTTAACAGATGGTACTAAACCAGATTATGACAAGGCTAAGTGTTCTAGAGATATTAGGTTCTGTGTTGTTAACTGGACTAATGACTTACGTTATGGTGGTAACTCATTCTCATGGGATGTTGTAGATCAGTATATTGGTGGTGTTGGTGTATTAGGTAATAAGTATGCTGATGCTAAGTTCCTTATCCTTAAGAATAAGCAATTAATTGCTGAGGAAGCACTAGGTATGATGAAGGTGGATTACCCTGCTTTCAGTGTACATAATGGTTCTGATCAAGATTGTTACGATGATATCATCGATGTATTAGAAGCAATCTGCTATAACATGACATATGGTGGTAACAGTGAAGTATATGATGGTGCCAAGTATTATGTTGATGGTAACCATGTTGATTCTGTAGAAACTGAAGTTAACGTCTGTTTCAACCATGCTAGAGACCTTGCTATCAAGGTAATGCAGAACTATCCTCTGACACTAGCACATTCTACTCAGCAGCAGTTCTTTGACAGTACAATAACATTTGATACTGATGGTTTTATTGATAATAAGGTTGCTGATGCTAGAACTTTAATCCTTGCTAATAAGAATCAGATTGCTGAGACTGCTGTAGACAGGATGGAGACACAATATCCTTCTCATGCTGTTACTGGTGGTAGGATTGAGTGTGAATATGATATTAGAGACTTTATCGACGTAATGGTCGAGAACCTTGCTCGTGGTGGTAATGATGGTGTCTGGGATGCTGCAAACTACTATGTAACAGGTGGATTTGTTATTGGCGAAGAAGCTGAATCAGCATATGCCTTTGAACAAGCAAAATTAATCACACATCTTGTTTTACAGAATAAGACAGTATCTGATATGACAGGTCAGGTAATTGATAATAGTATTACTGTTGATCCTCCTGATGATAAGTGTACTGCTGTACAGGCAACTGTAACTACTTTATATGATATCGTTATTAATGCTATTACTACACCTCTGGATCATCAGAATGTAACTAGGACTGCTAAGACTGGTGGTAATAGAGGAGCATGTTCTCTAGTTGAGTCTGCTCTTACTACTCAAATGGCAATCATTACTACTGCCATAGCAAATGACAATATGAATCATGTTGTTAGGACTGAACCAGCAAATGCCATATATCATATTGCTGGAGAGGAGACTGAGACTATTGCTGCTATTCAGTATGCTAGAGATCTATGTAAACAGGCAGTACAGAATCTACTTCCTAACGCAGATTCAACAATTACTGAAGATACTACACCTAAGTGTACTGATGTACAGGCTTCTATTGATACTCTTGCTGAGATTATATGGAAAGGTATTGATAATCCATCAAGTATACCTGAAAGAAACGTTGGAACTTATCCTAATGTAAGAACTGGTGCTCCCGTTGCTGGTTATACCATACATGGTGCTACTAATGCTGTTTATCTACCTGCTTCGGGTCTATTCACTGTAACTGTAGCAAATCATGGATTTGAATTAGGTGAGTACGTACAGTTTGAAGATGAAACCTTCATACTTACATGTGCTTATGATAATCATGCTACAGAGCATAAGTATCCAAGATCAACTGACCCTGCTAGTGGTAAGTGGTTGGAAATTCTTCAGATTACTAAGAATACATTCACAGTTAACGTTGGTATAAGCACCGATACATCTGTTCATAAGTATGTTTCTGCTACAGGTGTCCACACCTTTGTAAGTGGTGTCACAAATGCTATATCAGATGGTACTAGCCAGTATACGGCTGCCTCTGGTACTACCTATGATCCCGCAACTGGAGATATGGTCATCAATATTGGTGCTCATAGTCTTACAACTGCTAATACCATTACCATTGCTAATAGTGGAATAGTATTCACTTGTGATAAGGACAATCATGCTACTAACCATGCTTATCCTCGTGCTACTGACCCTGTAAGTGGTAAGACTCTTAATATCAGTGCTGTTGCTGCGAATACAATTACTGTTAATGTAACTCCTGCTACTAAGGTTAGAAAACAGATTCAAGATTCTGACAATTACTATGTAATTAAGGTTGATGATAATAATATTAAACTTGCTCAGTCTAAAGCATATGCTTCTGCTGGATATCCAGTAGAGTTAACTGGTCTATCCACTTCTAATCAGCATAAACTCAGACTTAGATTTGATGGTGAGACTACTGACTTCCAGACCAGATATAGGGATGCTGCGGTATCACCAATTAATAAGAATATGCTTATGGTTTCTATTAATGGTCTTATCCAGAACCCTGAGTCATATAGTTTGAGTGGTAGTACAATTACATTCAGTGAAGCTCCTAAAGAGGATTCTGAGTGTATCATAATGTACTATAAGAGAAATGATATTTCTACAAACTTCCAGTTAGATCAGTTTGGTGATGTTATTGCTACTCTTGATACAGCAGATGGTCTTTATCAAGGTTCAGGATATACTCCTGGTACATATAGCGGTGTATCTTTAATCAATAAGAGAGGTAACACTGGTACTGGAGCAACTGGTAATATTACAGTCACGAATGTTCTTGAGGGTGCTACTCACAACGTCAATAACCAGTATGCTGATGCTCGTATATTGATCAATAATAATGCTGAGATAATTGCTGATATTGCTGTTGGTCTACTTAATAAGTATGGTACTCCTACTGATAATAGAGTAGCAGATGGAGCAAACCTAATTCTCATGAACAAGGATTTCATTGCTAAGGAAGCAGTGGAGAGAATGCATAATGATATACCTTACACTATACCTTCAAGTAGAGAGTTAGATGCTTACAACTTACTACAAGGAAATAGAGAGTTCCTAGCATGGGAAGCATATCATTTATTCAGTACTATTGATTATCCTGGATATACTCATGCTCAAGGATATACACCTCAAGATTGTGTAGATGATGTTCTTGATATCATAGATGCTGTATCATTTAACTTAGTACATGGTGCTAATAACAAGGTATATGATGCTGCTTATTTCTACACTGGTGCTTATGAGAGTGGTAGTGTTATTGCTGGTGAGGAGCAACAAACTCTTGCTGTTATAGGTCAGTTAAGGAACTTGATGTATAAGGTTGTGACTAATGAGTTAGTTACAGTTGGTGGAAGTCATGGATATACTCAGTATACAGAAGATACTACTTATATCTTTGATGGTTGTGTCACAGTTAAGAATACTATTAACACTTTATTGACTATCATTGAGACTGCTGTTAATACTGACTTAATGGTACATGTCACTAAGACAGAACCTACTCTATTTGTTGAACCAACAGGAGATAGTCAGGACTGTGTAGATGATGTCGTTGACTGCTTAGAAGCTATTGCTATTAACATGAAGTTTGGTGGTAATAGTGAGGTATATGATGCTGCTAAGTACTACGTTGATGGTGCTCACGTTGCTGGTGAAGAGATTCATACCATCTATGCTTTCCGTGAAGCAAATAAGATAGCACAAGAAGTCATTAAGCAAAATGCTGTTACTGTACAAGGTACACACGGTCTTACTCAGAAATATGATGGTGGTTTAACAAGACTATCTGGTAATCCTTGTGCTACTGTATGTTCTACAGTTGATACTCTTTGGAATATCATTGAAGTAGCAGTTAATACTAATTCTATGAGTACGTTCACTAGAACTGCTCCTACTGGATTTACTGTTCCTGGTCTTGGTCCTAACCAATGTAAGGCAGATACTGTTGATGTTCTACAAGCAGTTGGTGTCAATATAGCATTCGGTGGAAACCACATATTATACGATACTATCAATATGTACTTCGTTGGAAACCATGTTTCTGGTGAAGAGACAGAGACTAAGTACGTATTTGAAGAAGCACGTCAAATGGTGCTTAAAGCAATTAATAATGAATCTTTCGATACATATGACCATCTAAATCTTACCGATAAGCAACAGTTTAAGGATACTTCTATTACAGCGTATTCTACAACTCAGACTGCTTCATTCACTCCTACAGCAGCAACTTATACACAAGCTAATGGTCTACTAGAATTAACCATTGGATCACACACTTTAACGGTTGGTAGTCGCATACAGATTGCTGATGGTTCATTGAAGTTTAAGTGTGCTATGGATGATAGCATAACTCATCATGCTTATCCTAGATCTACTGATTTCGCATTCGGTAAATCTATTCCTATCACAGCAGTAACAGGTACAACAATTACTGTTAACGTAGGAAGTACACCTCAGGTTCTTTTCAACGTCACTGACGGGTCATATGACCCCACTACAGGTCATTTAGACCTACAGATAGTAAATACCAGTTTCACTCCAACTGCGGGTAGTTACGTTCCTTCTACAGGACTAATGACCCTTAATATTGGTTCTCATAGTTTGATAAAAGGTGAGCATGTATTACTCGCTCCTGGTTCACAGACATTTACCTGTGATATGGATGAGGATTCTACTGATCATGCCTATCCTAGACTTACAGATCCAGTTTATAACAAACCAATTAAGATTGAGGATGTATCTGGTAATAACATAGTATTGGATGTAGGTAAATCACCTCAGGTTACTCATGATGTAACTAATGCCCAGTATACTCCTAATACTGGTATCATGAACTTGACTATTGGTAACCATTTACTCAAAGTAGGTCAAACTGTAAAACTTAGTGGATTAACATTCCAGTGTAATCAGGATCAGTATAGTGGTGATCATGTATATCCTAGATCTACTATTGAAACACATACAGCTACCAATGCTTCCTTTAATACACAAACAGGTATTGTTACTATAACCGTCAATTTCCATGGAATGAGAGATGGTGATTGGGTTAAGTTAGATGATGGTGCTCTCACATTTACATGTACACAAGGTGGTGGTACACATGCTTATCCTCGTCCTTCAGATCCTATATCTGGCAAGTGGGTACAAGTATCTAATACAACCGCAACTACATTTGATATTCAGTGCTTAGAGAACGTTCCATGTACTAATGCTACTGTTCATTCATTCCACACAGCAGCTACTGATGGAATTAAACAGAAGAAGGATAGGGCATATAACAATGCTGTAGAAATTCTAGCAGTTACTGATACAACTATAAACGTTAATGTCGGTATCTCTTCTAACACCACAACTCATAGATGGAAGCCTGGATTTACTGCTACTGCTGGTGTTATTAGTGGTGGTGATCATACTCATACTTGGAAGTCTTCTAAGGCAAATTCAGTCATATTACCTCATGGATTTAGACCTCAGAGAATACTAACTGTAGAGACTGCTGCTTATAATCCTACTACAGGTATTATGACATTGACTGTACCTGATCATAATCTAACTTCTACTGATGAGATTAAGATTAAGGATGATTCATTATCATTTACATGTACTCATGGTGCTGGTACTAAGACATATCCTAGGGCATCTGATCCAGTAAGTCAGAAGTGGATTACTGTAGGAAATATCACTAGAGATACATTTACAGTACAGGTTTTAGATTCTACACCTTCTACTAACGTAACTGCTCATACATTCGTATCTGCTCTTGCTGATGGTATCACTGTTAAAGGACAGACTATCAAACTTGCTGATGGTTCTATCACAATGACTTGTGATATGGATGATCACTTTACTGACCATGCTTATCCAAGAACAGGAACTATAACACATACAGTTACTGATGCTAGTTACAATCCAACAACAGGTATATTAACATCTACCATTAATGATCATGGAATGGTTTCTGGAGACTTCGTTAAGTTCGCAGATGATTCATTAACCTTTACTTGTACTGAAGGTGCTGGTAATCATACGTATCCAAGATCAACAGACCCTGTAAGTGGTGCTTGGTTAGAGATAAGTAACGTCACTTCTAATACATTTGATGTACAGGTTCTTGATGCTCTACCTTCAACTAATACTACAGTCCATACATTCGTAAGTGCCACTTCAGGTGGTGTCACACAAAAGATTGACAGAGCATATGATACAGCACTTCAGATTGTTGAAGCAACTCCTGATCGTATTACTCTTGATGTAGGTAAGACCCCAACGGTTACTCATACTCCAACAGCTGCTACTTACAATGCTGCTGCTGGTACTATGGAAGTCACCATTGGTGCTCATAAGTTAAGAACTGGTACTACAGTTAAGATGCTAGAGGGTGCTGTTACCTTCACATGTGATGAGGATGCTGATGCTTCTAACCATGCTTATCCTAGATCTATCGTTGATGGACACCAGGCAAGTGCTGTTGCTTATAACCCAACAACAGGTGTAATGAGTGTAACCAGCAATGGACATGGATTACGCAATGGTGATTGGATCAAGTTAGCTAAGGATAGCTTCAAGTTTACATGTACTCATGGTGATTCTGGTAATCACACATACCCTAGAGTAACTGATCCATTCTATGATAAGTGGATTCAGGTAAGTAATGCTTCTAATAACGCATTTGATGTACAAGTTCTAGCAACTCAACCATCTACGAATACTACAACTCATACTTGGGTATCTCCTACAGGAATGACACCTACTGATGCTTCTTATAGTGGCACAACAGGTATTATGACCTTGACTGTTTCTGGTCATGGTATGGAAAATGGGGATATGGTTAAACTTGACGATGGTGCTATAACATTCAAGTGTGACTATGGATCAGGTGTTCATACATGGCAAGGTGGTGTTGCTAACAACGCTGTAAGTGATAACTTAGGGCAACAATATAACGTAAGTAATGCTGATTACAATCCAACTCTCGGTACATTAGTATTGACTATTGGTAGTCACTCACTGACAACTTCCAATACTGTACAGATCGTTTCTGGATCATTAACATTCAGTTGTGACGCAGACTCTCATGCTACTAACCACACATATCCAAGAGCAACAGACCCTGCTAATGGTGCTACACTCGCTATTACTGATGTAGATGTAACAACAATTACAGTCGAAGTTGGATTAGCAGAGGGATCTGGTACTGCTTATCCTAGAGGAACTAGAGCAGAATATACTGCTGCTGGTGGATCTACATACGATCCTGCTATAGGTTTAATGGTTGTTACAACAACTGTCAACCATGCTATTAATGTTGGTGATGAGGTTTTATTTGACGACGGTGCTATAACATTCAGTTGTAACTTTGGTGGTGCTTCAGGTGCTGCTGCTCAGAAGTCATACCCACGTAATACTGACTATGCTAGTGGTAAGTGGTTAAAGGTTCATGCTAAGACTGCTAATACATTTACTGTACAGGTATTAGATACAATACCTTCTACTAACACTGATGCTCATACATTTGTATCTGGTGTTACTAATGCTATCAATGTAAGAGACCCTCTAAGTGGTAGATTCGTTGAGATCTTTAATGTAACACAACATACTTTCGATATTCAAGTCTTAGATACTATTCCTTCTAGCATATCTTCTAATCATACATTTGCTTCTGCTGTATCTAACTCTATTCAGAGAGCAGAAATTAGAGCGAAGCGTGACAGATCATTTGATCATGCTGTTAATATTTCAGCGGTGTCTGCTACTACTATTACATTAGATGTTGGTATATCTTCTCATGTATCTCCACATCAGTTTGTATCTGCTCTAGCTGATAGTATTATTACTGGTGGAAACCATGCTCATAAGTTTAAGAGTGCTTCAGCAGGTGCTGTAATAACAGGTGGATCATATAACCACACATTCTTAAGTGCTGATTCTGGTGCTGTCTTGAATGGACAGTGGGGATGTACTCATGTACAGGCTTCTGTAGATACTTTGATGGATCTAGCATATACCGCTATACATCAGGGTAACTTCAGTGGAATTACAAGATCGGTAGGTCAGTGTGGTGACGGTTATGAAACTGCACCAACTATATCTGTAAGTGGTGGTACACCTACTACTGCTGGTACTCTTGTTCCAATATTATCTGACGAAGGATATATCAAGAAGATTGATCTTATCGCAACAGGAGCTGGATACAACAATGTACCTACTGTAAAGATTACATCTAATACTGGTTCAGGTGCTACTGCCACTGCTGCTGTTGCTGCTGGTGCTCTTACTGGTATTACCGTAACTGAGGCTGGATTTGGATATGATGATGTAACAGTTGAAATTATTAAGAATGCTGCTGATACTATTACAACTACAGCTACTGCTTTTGCTACTGTTGGAAGATACTTAGAAAGGATTGATGTACAAACTACAGGTAAAGGATATAACTCTGCCCCTGCTGTATCAATTAGTGGTGGTACACCTGCTACTGCTGCTAGTGGTGGTCTTAGCAGACTAACTGGAGCAGTAACAGATGTTGCTCTCGTTTCTGGTGGAGATGGATATCAAGATACTGATGTATTAGGTGCTAATGCTGCTGATATTGGTGGTACAGTCACGAATTCCTTCCAGGTTGAAGTTGACACAGTAACCTTTAATGGAGTTACTACACAGTTTGCTGCTACTGTTGGTGGTGCTGGATATAACCTACCTGCTAATGATAGATTCTTATTATTCTTGAACTCTACTATACAGAAGGTTTCTACTTCTTACACATATACAGGCACACCATCTACTATTACCTTCTTGGAAGCTCCTAAGGGTAATATGGACTTCTACTGCTTCTATGTTGGACAGTTACAGGATATGGATGATCTTTCACCATACTTTAATGGAACTAGAAAGACATTTATCCTTAAGAAGAATGATCAACCATTCTCACTTGAATCTGATTCAACAGAAGTTGTAACAGCAAATAATATTGTTATGTTCTTGAATGGAATATATCAGGAACCTGAAGTTGCCTTTACTCTTAATGGTTCTATCCTTGAGTTTAGTGAGGCACCTAGATCAGGTACTGACGTATCAATTCTAATCTATACTGGATCTAATCTTGATATAGTAACTGAAGATACTTACAACTGTATTGACCCTGGTGATTTACTACAGATTGAGTCTGAGGGAGACATACGTACACTTGCTACTGTTGCTAGTTCCTCCTCATTAGATACATATGAGTATACAGGACTACGACCAACTGTTGCTGAGTTTACTGCTGTAATTTCTGGTGGTAAGGTCGTTGACGTAATTATTACTAACCCAGGTTCTAATTATGAAGTTGCTCCATACCTACTATTCAATGGTGGTGGTGGAACTGGTGCTTTCGCACAGACTGAAATATCTGTAGGTAGTGGTCAAGTTATAGCGGTAACCAATCTAGAGGGTGGATCCGATTATAATACTGTTCCTTCTGCTACAGCATATCATCCTATAGCACTTGAAAGAACACAGAGGGATAGGGCAATATCTAATGTCAACTTCTTGTATACAACTCATTTGGATGCTTCTTTAACAGCAACTGATACTACAGTTAATGTTCTTAATGCTTATTATAATGCTGGAATTGGATTCCCATCCCAGGGTGAGATATTAATTCCATATTGGAATGCTGTTGAATCTGTATGGGGTGCTGAAAGAATCCTATATGGTTCTGTTGATTACTCAACTAACCAGTTTACAGTTACTACCAATGGTAGAGGACATCAAGATACGGGTCCATCGTTAGGTGTTGGACACGTTATCAATGTTGAAACTGGAACTTATTCCTCTGTGATTAAGAGTGGTGATGCTTGGACTAATGGTATCCAGACTTCCTATAAAATGAGTGAGGTTACTGCTACTATGGCTGCTAACCACAATCGTGAAACTGGTGAGGAAGTATACATTCAATTCTTATCTGGTACTGTTTCTGGTACAGATTTAGATGGAACTTATAAGATAAAGAAAACGGGAGCAACGACCTTCACGGTTGAGATCCCAGTAGCACTAGCTGTTAGTGGACAGAATCTACAGATTCTTCCAACAGTTCGTGTCTACACCGTATAAATAACCTATAAAGCCCTTGTCTGATGGCACTTGTAACCGACAAATTTAGAATTTACGCAGCCGAGGCGTTTAGAAACACTCTCGGTAGCACTGGTTCGGACGCAAACAAAGTTTATTTGTTTGTTGGTCGTCCGAAAGCTTGGGGTAATCCTGATTCCCCACCTACTAATGAGCCTATTGACTCATTCACATATCATAGACAGACGTATGGTGATTCGGTTGCTTTTAAGCGAGTAGATATTACTGATACTTCTCTCGTTGTACCTAGAGTAGATTGGATTGATCCCACTGAAACAACTGGTGGTACTGGACGTACATATTCTATGTACAAACCAGATTACAGTCCTGCTAAGACTACTGCCAATGGTGCTACTCGTCTATATGATTCAAACTTCTATGTGATGAACTCTGACTTCAACGTGTACAAATGCTTGTACAATGGTCAGTCTCCCACATACCCTAGAGGAAGACCCTCACTGATTCAACCAACAGGAACATCAACCACAGTTATTGAAACCAACGACTCATCTGAGTATAAGTATCGTTGGAAGTATATGTATACTATTGACGCTGATAATATTCTAAAATTCGTTACTACAGAGTTTATTCCTGTAATTGAGAATTCTCTAGTACAAGCTGCTGCTGGTGCTGGATCTATTGATACTGTTGTTATTGAAAATGCTGGTCAGGGTTATAACAATGATACCTACACTAACGTACCTATTCGTGGTGACTGGTCAATCAATGGTGGAACTCAAGCATATGCTTCTGTTACGGTAGAGTCTGGATCTGTAACTAACGTTACTGTTACTAACTCTGGATCTAAGTATAGTTTCGGTACTATTGATGTTGGATTAATCCCTAACATTGGAGCTGGTGGATCGGGTGCTGACCTTGATGTCATTATCCCTCCTAATGGTGGACATGGTTCAGATGTTATCAGAGAGATTGGTGCTTACCGTCTTATGTTTGCTTCCAAACTAGAGACATCTACTGCTTTCGTTGACTTCCCAACTGACCTTACATTCCGTAGAGTTGGTTTGGTACTTAATCCATATGATTATAAAACTACTACAATATCTGATCAGAATACAAGATCTGCTATTAAAGCAATGATCTTCCCTCAGTCTGGTACTGGTATGCCTAGTGGAACCTTTACTGCTGGTACTACTATCACACAGAATACCACAAATGCTAAGGGATATATTGTTTCTTATGATTCGACTACGAAAGTATTGCGTTATTATCAAGATTCAACTGATGGATTAACTTCTGGAAATATTGTTGAGTTCAGTGGTAACTATGAGATTACCTCATCAAACCTTATAACTGCTACTCCTAACCAGACATTTGGTACATCACAAAACCCAGTTACACAGATCACTATTGGTGTATCTGTATACGAACTAGGTCTTTCATTTGTTGAAGGATATGCTAACGGAGAGGTTGAAATCAACTCTGGAGAAATCCTCTACATAGACAATAGGAACCCAATAACCCGATCTGCGGATCAGAACGAAGAGCTCAAAGTAGTAATTGAATTCTAAATGGCACAGAATACGAATCTAAACATATCTCCCTATTTTGAC
>MDTE01157499.1_pt1 | contig 22260 bp, 16 predicted proteins | sample 811231 | NCBI WGS metagenome assembly MDTE01 (sample SAMN05326651, study PRJNA326480) | marine metagenome | isolation source: seawater | place: Indian Ocean: Red Sea | collected 2010 | reverse complement strand
TCCATGGACCTACTCCAAACAGATGGAATTAGGAGGTTATCAAGGGGTTGCTGGAAATGAGGCCATTTCGTTTGATCAGGCACAGCATCTCAGACATGGCTACTATGCCTGCGTGAGCTATGTGGATGCCCAGATCGGACGCGTATTGGATGCGCTCGATCGTCTGGAAGCAGGGAAAAACACCATCGTCCTATTGCTGGGCGATCATGGCTTTTCTCTTGGTGAGGCGGAACATTGGTGCAAGAAGACTAATTTTGAGTTGGATACACATGTGCCTTTGATCGGATTTTACCCGGGGATGCGCTATCCAGGTGTGAAGACAAAGGCTATGGTGGAATTGGTTGATATCTATCCTACCCTTGTCGAATGGGCTGGTCTCCCCAAGCCTGCCGACCTAGAGGGGACCAGCTTCATGCAGGCCTTGGAGGAACCAAAGGCCAAGGCGCGCGCGATGGTGCTGAGCCAGCATTCGCGGCCCTGGGCCAAGGGAGAGCCATTGGTCATGGGCTATTCCATTCGAACCGCTGAGCATCGGTATACCCGTTGGGTCGAGTGGAAAAGTCACAAACTGTTGGCTGAGGAACTATACGATTACAATTCGATAGAAAGCGTACGCACCTCTGGTGGCTATTTCATTGAGAGGCAAAACCTTCTTCAGGTGCCATCCTATCACGAGACGGGTCAACAACTGCGTGAGGCCATGGACCTGACTCTTTCGACGCGAGTCGGTTTGCTGTCAACACCCCCTCAGCCCTGAGATACCATGGTAAGATTCCCTATTTCAATCTCTGCTCGAACGTGCCTCTTTTTCCTGGGGCTCTTCCATATGGCACTCTTTCTGCAGAGTGCCAAGGTTCCCAATATCTTGCTTATTGTCTCCGAAGATAACGGCCCTGAATTGGGTTGTTATGGCGATCGATATGCACGAACACCAAATTTGGATCGATTGGCATCGCAGGGACTTCAGTTCAATCGCGCTTATGTGCCGCAGGCAGGTTGCAGTCAGAGCCGTGCTAGTTTTCTGACCGGTCTTTATCCTCACCAACATGGTCAAATTGGTTTGGCGACCTGGAATTTTCGCCTCTATCGAAAGGATACGGCCAACCTGCCACGTCAATTGAAAGCGGCGGGCTACCGAACCGGGCTCATAGGTAAGTTGCATATCAACCCCGCTGAGGCCTTTCCCTTTGATATCCACGAGATTCCCAGTGCTAATTTTCAACGAAAACACCTCGCGGATTACGCGCGTCACGCCGAAGCGTTCATGCGTGCGGATGAATCCCCTTTTTTTCTGAGTGTCAATTATCCGGATCCTCATGATCCCTGGCTTAGACAAGTTGATGGATTGCCTCGCAACCCGCAGACCGGAAGCGAAGTGCGAGCCATGCCTTATATGGGCATTGATCCCCCGGATGCTCGGGAAATGATAGCTGATTATTACAACTGTCTCAGCCGGATGGATACCCTGGTAGGGGATCTGCTCAAGGCTTTGGATGATTGCGGAAAAGCCAGAGACACCCTTGTCGTGTATTTTGGGGATCACGGCGCGGACATGTGGAGGGGTAAGCGTACCTGTTACGAAGGCGGGTTACGCATTCCACTTCTGGTGCGTTGGCCAGATCAGATCGTGCCTCAGATAAGGGAGGAATTGGTTTCGACCATCGACCTTTTGCCAACCCTCTTGACGGCTGCCCAGGCCCATCCGGTCGAAGGTGTTCCCGGGCGCGCCTGGCAGCCGCTTTTTAAACCCGGTCATGTCAGCTGGCGCTCGCATCTCTTTGCTGAATATCACATGCATGCAGCCAATAATTTTTTTCCTCAGCGCGTGGTTGTCGACCAACGCTTCAAGCTGATTGAAAACCTACTTCCCGGTGAGGTGCATCCAGACTTTGCGCTGACACTCAGGAAAATGGCTGGAGAGGTTCGCCTGGCGTCCCCCCAAGTCAGCTTGGACTATCTGAAGGTGATCGATGAGGCCCCACCCAATATTCGAGAGGCCTATCAAAGGATGCGCCAACCTCCTCGCTATGAGCTCTACGACCTGTTTGCCGATCCCTATGAATTCAACAATTTGGCTGAGGATTCGCATCATCGAGAGATTTTTTTGACCCTCAAACAGACATTGCATGCCTGGCGTGTCCAAAGCGATGATCCTCTGCTGAAGTCAGAAAATGTCGCTCGTCTCAAGGCCGAGGTCCATGGTGTGCCAAATAAGAAAGCTGCCAAACAACAGGCATGGAAATACCCTCAATATTTTTTTCCAACCATCGCTCCTAGCCATGCCGCTCCAGTGGATCCCGGGAGTTGATGCCAGCCCGTTCCATCCATATGCTGAGTCTCCCTGCTTCCAATGACATGAAAAACGCTTCTTCATGGTTCCTGTGTGGGGTCTTGTCAGTGCTCTGCTTGCAAGCCCCATCGATGCTGGCGAAGGCCCTGCATGCTTCGCCGTCGATGAATATCGTTCTGTTCCTTATCGATGATCTCGGTTGGATGGACTTGGGGTGTCAGGGTAGTTCTTACTATCAGACCCCGCACATCGATTCGTTGGCTAGTCAAGGAGCACGATTCACCGACGCCTATGCCGCTTGCGCCGTTTGTTCCCCTACACGCGCCGCCCTATTGACCGGAAAATACCCTGCTCGACTGCTTTTGACCGATTGGCTTCCTTCTGGAAGGTGGCATCCCAATGCTAAACTACGAGAAGGCAGGCGCGTGCGTGCCTTGCCTGTGGAAGAATGGACCTTGGCCGAAGCCCTGCGAGAGGCGGGTTATCGAACGGCCAGCGTGGGGAAATGGCATCTGGGTAGTGCACCCTTCTCGCTTCCGCAGCACCATGGGTTTGATGTCAACGTGGCGGGCAATGGGCATGGCGCTCCCGGAAATTACTTTCACCCTTATGAGGGTGATTGGTTGGTGCCAACCACCGGTTTGCGGGTTCAGTGGAACACGCTTTTAGATGGAGTCAGTGGTGAATACCTGACCGATCGATTGACCTCGGAAGCCGTCTCCTTCATTGAAAAAGGCGATGACAAGCCTTTCTTTCTCTACTTTCCTCATTACGGGGTACATACCCCCTTGCAGGCGAAGCGTGAGATGGTGGAACGCTATCAAAAAGTCTCTCCCAAAAACCGTCAGGGTGATCCTGTTTATGCAGCCATGGTCGAAAGTATTGACCAAAGCGTCGGTGCGGTGTTGAGCGCACTCAAGCGCAAGGGTGTGGAAGAGCATACCATGGTGATCTTTGCTTCGGACAACGGAGGTTTTTACAAGGCGACCAGCAATGCACCTTTGCGCGCCAACAAAGGTGCCTACTATGAGGGAGGTATCCGTGTGCCTCTCTTGATTAAGTGGCCCGGTGTGACACAGCCTGGCTCCGTGATTCAGGAACCGGTAACCAGCATGGATCTTTATCCGACCTGTCTGGAGGCCGCGGGTTTGCCGCTTCGCCCCAATCAGCACCAAGATGGACTGAGTCTTCGCCCATTGTTTGCAGGAACCCCGCGACTGCGGCGGGAGGCCTTGTTCTGGCACTTTCCACATTACAATCAGCATCCATCGAGCGCACCTTCCAGCGTGATCCGTCAAGGACCTTGGAAGTTGATTGAAAGTTTCGACCCCGAGCGCATCGAACTTTTTCGCTTGGATCACGACCTAGGAGAAACCCATGACCTTTCCAGCGTTTATCCTGCCCGAGTGCAAGCTCTCCAGGCGCGGTTGGACCAGTGGCGTCGTGAGGTTGGAGCGCAAATGATGGAGCCGAATCCTGATTACGATCCGACGGTGAAGCCCATTCAAAAAGGAAAGAACAGAAAACCGTGAGAAACGTTGGATCGAGCACCAAGGATGGATTGGCTTGGTTTTTACTCCTGGGGTGTTGGGGGTGGCTGCATTGCGCGGAGGCAGCACATGGAGAGGCTCTGAGCCCCCAGCGTCCTAACGTTCTCATGATCATCGTCGATGATTTGAATGATTGGGTGGGATGCCTGGGTGGCCATCCAGGGGTGCAAACACCCCACCTGGACCAACTTGCCAAAAGGGGGGTGCTTTTCACCAATGCACACGTTCCTTCGCCTGTATGCAACCCATCCAGAGTGGCAGTTCTGACCGGACGCATGCCTGCCACGAGCGGTGTTTATGACAACAAGCCCATCTGGCATGAATGGATGCCGCACGTGCCCTCGATTCCAAGCCATTTCAAGGCTTCAGGATATCAGGTTTATGGGGGGGGCAAAGTCAACCATCACATGCCTGGATTTAACCGACGCTCTGACTGGCATGAGTATTTTGACCAGCGATTCGATGGGGCCTATCAAGATCAACTCTCGCGTGGCCAGGATGTTTCCGATTTCCAGTGGACAGACGGGTTTCCTTTGAATGGACTTGCATCGGTCAAGGCGCTGACTCAACCACCGAAAAACCCACGTGAATTCGACTGGGGGCCTCTGGGTAAATCAGACGATGAGACCGGTGACGGACGAATGATTCGATGGGCTGAAGCTTTGCTTTCGCACCCTCCAAAAGAACCTTTTTTCATGGCTGCTGGCATCTATCGCCCCCATCTGCCCATGTATGCACCCGAGGCTTATTTCAAGGGACACCCAACCGAAAGCATCGCCTTACCTGCCCTCAAGGCTGACGATTTGGAAGATGTGCCGCCTGCAGGTAAGGCCATGGCCGCTCATCGTGCCGATGATTTCAAATTGGTGGTTGAAAGCGGAAGGTACCGTGAATTGCTTCAGGCTTACATGGCAAGTGTGAGTTTTGCCGATGCCATGGTAGGTCGATTGCTGGATGCTCTGGACGCAGGGTCGGCTGCACACAATACCATCGTTGTTTTGTGGTCGGATCATGGGTGGCATCTTGGTGAAAAAAACCGCCTTCACAAAATGACCCTTTGGGAACGATCCACTCGCATTCCCATGGTTTTGGCAGCCTCAGGGTGGACCGAGGCCGGAGGACGCTGTGATCGTGCTGTTGGGGCGATTGATCTGTTTCCTACTTTGATCCAGCTCTGCGACCTTCCGGAGCTTTCCTTACTGGACGGTCAGAGTCTCGTGCCTTTGTTGAAAGATCCCGCTCAATCATGGACTCGTCCCGCCCTGACTACTTATGGCCAAGGCAATCATGCAGTTCGCTCAGACAGGTATCGATTCATTCATTACGCCAATGGGGATGAAGAGCTCTATGACCACCATGTGGATCCTCATGAGTGGCACAATCTGGCTTCGGATTCGCGGAGTGATCAGATCAAAGAACAACTTCGGGCCTGGCTGCCCGAACATGATGCAAAGCCCTTGAAACAGCGAAAGCCTAACCTATGAAACTTGTTTTGGCACTGTCGATGGTCCTGAGCTCATTTCTGCTGAATGCTCAGGAAAAATCCTATCTGGGGGATATCACCGATCATCACGTGATTCGTCGAGTCGAACAGCACCCACAAGCCTGGCGGATCTGGCAGCCTTTCATTGTTCAAGGTCAAACCGAAGGTGATTTGATCGTCGCCTACGGAGCCATGCGTCACGGTAAGAAAGATATGGGCGATATTTTCGTGACCCTCTCTCAGAACGATGGAGAAAGCTGGAGCGAACCCGTGGCCGTTTTCGATCACACCGTGCGCCAGGGGAATATCCAATTTGCCTACGCCAACCCAGTACTTTTTCGGGGCCATGGTCAGCAGGTGGTTTGGTGTTATGCGATGCGCTGTTCCATCGCACAGCGTAACAGTGAGGAGTCCCACCTGGTTGGGGCATTCAGTGCCGACTGGGGGCGCACCTGGACTTCTGTGGAAATGGCCATGCAGTATACGGGGCCACTGATTCTCAACGCCGGCATCGTGGAAACAGAAATCCATGGGTCAAGGCGTTTCCTGTTGCCAGCACATCGCAACACGCTGGCGTCGGACCCAAGAGGCTCTCGTGAACACTTTCTTCTCAGTAGCAGCAGTTTGCTGGAATGGAAATTGGAGGCCTACATACCGCAAGCAACACCTAAAAGAGTCTTTCTGCACGAGGGAAACTTGGGGGTAGGGAAACGCGCGGGTGAACTCAAAATCGTGATGCGCACCGCGCAGTATGAGGATTCGGATAAGACCACGGATCCACCACGTGCGTATTCCAGCGTAAGTTTCGACGGCGGCCACACCTGGAGCCTGGCTCAGCCCGAGCCTGAGCTGCACAATGCCAAAGCAAAGGGTTTCTTCTCTCACACCATGAACGGTAGATACATCTACGTTTACAATGATGGGCCGGCTCAGCGGGACAAGGTGCCTGGTTTTCCAAATGGAGGGCGCACCTCGCTGCGCTACAAGGTTCAATCATCCGGTGGAAGTTGGAGCGATCAAAAAACGTTCTATGATGCCGGGATTAAGAACTCTTATCCTACCTTGGTAGAGGTTGCTCCGAATGATTTTCGCTGTGTTTGGGACAGTGGAACGGAGAAGCGGTCTCGGACGCATATTTCCTTTGGTAAGCTCAAGATCGATCCCTGACTGCTGGCTTATGGATAAAATTAGCAAACGTACGTTTCTGAAAGGCGCTCCTGTATTGGGAATCACCGCTGGCGGTCCCATCTTGGCAGGTGCTGCAACCCATTCAGAAAACCCACTTTCCAAGCAAGAAACGCTGCTGGACCCCCATTATTATTCGGAGTCCGGATGGCAGTTTGGTTCTCAGGCCATTCATCATGGTGAGCAAGAGGGTTATCAGGTAACGCCTATCAGCCAGGACAAGTGCGCGCCGGGCTATCAGCGTCCGGGTAATCTCAAAAACCCCACGGTGGCTGCCTTGTTGCGCAAGGTCATGGAGCTCGAAGGAACCCAAGCCGCGGTAGGAGGTCCCTGTGGCATGGGAATCATCGCTCAGACATACATGGCTTTGCTCAGGCCAGGGGATCGCGTCGTGGCGCATCGATGCAATTATGACTGGGTGATGACCTTACTGCGAGAGTATCTGCCCTCCTGGGGCATTGAGGTGCAGTTCTTGGATTTTAATCAACCAGAACGGTTGGAAGAGTCTCTTCGAAAGCGTTCCGCTAAGCTGGTGCATTGGGAGCCTTACGTGAACCCCTCCATGGAGGTGCTCGATACTCAGAGACTGGTTGAAATAGCCAAAGCATTCGGTGCCCTAAGTTTGGTGGACAATACCTGGCTGACGCCCTACTTGCTTCAACCAGCGGCCCTAGGTGCGGATCTGGTCATGCACAGTGTGACCAAGTACATGGGGGGGCACGGCAATGCCATGGGTGGGGTGGTGAGCGGTCGAAGGGATCTTATCTCAACCATTGACCGATCGCAAAATTGGCTGGGTGGGCTCCTCAGGCCCATGGACGCCTTCATGGTCACCCAAGGAGTGAAGACACTGCCATTGAGAATGACACAGCATTCCAAAACGGCCCAAGTTGTCGCCGAATATTTGGCAGACCACCCTGCAGTGAAACGGGTTCGTTATGGGGGTTTGCCCTCCTGGAATGCTCTTGGGCAGCAAGCCTCACCCAGAGGTTTTGGCGGTATGCTGGGGATTGAATGGAAACAGGATCGCGTGCATCAGTCTCTGGGGAATCATGTCCGGTTGATTCTCAATGCGACCAGCCTCGGAGATCCCTGTTCGCGCATCATGGCACGTCAGGAAGAAACGGACCGGGGGATTCCTGCCCGCTACACCCGTGTGTCCATCGGGCTCGAAGAGGCGGATGATTTGATGGCCGATTTTAAACAGGCCATTGAAAAATGTTAGACAGCCTGGATGCATCGATGAGGTTCTCTGTGACGTGCTCCTATCGGTTCACTCGGCTTGCTGTCCAAACCACGCCTGCATGGACTGCATGTAGAGGTTTGAGAGTCATCTCCTGCCCGACAGAGGTATGAGATGGTATCGTGTCGGGATCAGGCGCCTGCCTGAAGAGCGACGTGTCACCTTTGTGGCTACTTGGAAGGGTGGGGGATTTAAATTTTCCAGTAACCACGGCGATGCCTGGGCCAATGATTTCTGCAACGGAAAGACCGATTTGCCAATCAGCTTCATGAGACTCACTTGAGGCTCAACAAGGATCGCAAATGCTGAGAGGTTCGGGTTGCAACCTCCATTGGGCTTGATCCGTCTTCAGGCGCCGATTGATGAACGGTGAAGATACCATCATAGCATACCTCTTTGAGTGCGCTGAATATTAAATCGAAATCAATGCCCCCGGGCTCGGTCATGCTGACATTATCCAATGAGACCGGTCCGTTTGTCCAGGTGTCCAGAGTGAGTGCCCCTTTGGAACGGATAATTTGATTTTGCAGATAAACATTCTTGATCCATGGAGCCAGGCGTCGAATGGTTTTCCTGCCGTAGTCCTGTCGGCATTGCTCCAGGTTGGCTGCTTCGTAGATAAGCCCAAAATTGGGGCGACCGATTCGACGCAGGCAGGATTCGATCTGATCGACGGTTTCGAAAAGGCTTTGGACGTGACATTGATGGACCAGACTTATTTGTCGTTCTTTAGCCTCATCGGCAGCCTTTTGGGCAGCCTTTAAATCGTCTTCATGCTTGATGCAGACACGGATGAGTTGGGTATCCAGTCGCTCTGCAAGATCAAGATAAGGGGTAATATCCTGAAGACATCTGGGGCCATCATCATTATTGTATACAATATCGAAATCTCCGGACACCATGCTCACGGCAAGTCCCGAGCGGTGAATGAGATTCGCAGCTTTTTCTGTTTCATCCACCGTGTGGGCAATACCAAGCTGTGAGGCGCGCATGCAGATGGAATCAAAAGGAGCCTGCACTGCCAGATGGCACAGTTCGGCAAGGTCCATGATCGCTTCTCTCTTTGAAAGAAAGCCCTCGGCGATGCGGCAAGAAAGGGAAAGATTCATGGAAGCGTCTTCTTTTCGCTCGAGCTCAGCTCTTGTTGAGGAGACGTAAAAACGCTTTCAAAACCTCCGTATTTTCAGCGTATCCCCGGCCAGTGATGAGCTTGCCATCCAACACCACATCCTGGTCAACGTAACAGGCTCCACCCTGTTCGGCATCCATTTGACACTTCGGGACGGTGGTGACACGTTTGCCTTGGATGCAGTCTGCTGCCGTCAGGATTTCGATACCGTGACAGAGGCAGGCAATGGGTTTTCCCGCTTCTGCGATTTGCCGTATGCACCGACAGAGATCCTTGTCGTAACGAATGTATTCCGGTGCACGCCCCCCTGAAACAAACGCACCCACAAAATCTTCCGCCCGGAGTTCAGCGAAAGGCATGCTGGCGCGGAGGTGGTAACCGGGTCGTTCCTGAGTAATGTCCCACGGAACATCCGGGTTGGGTGGGATTTCGTGGAGCACGGTATGGTAGAGCCTTGCTTGCGGAGCGGCCACCACCACTTCATATCCATCCTCGGGAAGTCGGTAGTAGGCATAGAAGGTGTCCAATGCCTCGGTGCCATCGCCAATGGGCATGAGTATCTTGGGTTTCATTTAGTAAGAATTTTCTTTGAAGTTGATGGGAAAAATCGGCTGGCTAAAACGCCTGTCAGAACGATGGAAGTGGTCCCTAGGACAACGGTCATGAAACCATGCAGTGGATTGGCATATCCATTGAACAACTTTAGCCAGCCATCGGTCTGGGAAAGCGACATCCACATGATCAGCAAGATGCCTACTGTGGCTGCTGTCATGGCGTGAGCATTGCGTGCTCGTCTGCAAATCAGACCCAATAGAAACAAGCCCAACATCCCACCGGTAAAGATACCCTGTAATTTCCACCATGCATCCAGGGCACTGCGTACGTTGATCATGGCCAGTGCAGCGAACGTTCCCGCCACGCCCATAATGACTGTTGCTGCATAAAGCACGCGCATGGACTCTCGATCGGTGGCCGCAGGGTTCAGGTAACGCTGGTGGATGTCGCACAAATAAAGAGTGGCTGAGCTGTTGAGGCTGGTGTCCATGCTGCTCATGGCTGCGGCGAAGATGGCCGCAATCAGCAACCCTGCCAGACCAACGGGCAATTGGGTGACGATAAAATGAGGCAGCACCTTGTCACCGACATCTGCAGGCTTCAAGCTGTTTGCAGTTTCACTGATGGTGGTAGGGGTTATTTCTTTTCCATTCTGTTGCAGCTGGGTGATCGCGACCTGCGAACGAAGTTCTTCGAGGTGTTTAGGGTTGGCTTCATACAAACTGAACAATCCGGTCCCAATAAAGAAAAAGACCGCTGATAGGGTTGGGAACAGCAAGGTGGCTAGCCACAGACTGAATTGTGCATCTCGATCTGATTTAGCCGCGACATATCGTTGAACAAAGCCCTGATCGATTCCGAAATTTTGGAGATTGATGAAAATGCCGTAAAGCAGAACCATCCAAAACGTCGGGTTGGTCCACTGCAAGGAGGCTGGATGGAAGGTAAAACTGCCCAGACTGAATTTCTCATGCTTGTTGGCAATTTCCATCAAGTTTGTCAGGCCACCGGGCATACTTTGAATGATGATGAAAGCGCAAAAGAAAGCACCCGCTATTAAAACTATGCTTTGAATCACGTCGGTCCAAATCACCGCCTCGATTCCTCCAATCAGGGTATAGAGGGTTACCAATATGCCGGTGATGAGAATGATGTGGGTGATACTCCATCCTGTCAGCGGAGCCAGTGCCAGAGCCACGAGATAAAGAATGGTTCCGATCCGCGCAAGCTGGGCAAGAAGGAAGCAGACCAATGCGTAGGTCCTTGCCCAGGGACCAAAGCGCTTTTCCAAATGAGCATAGGCAGAAATATCCTGGCTACTTCGATACAGTGGTATGAACCATTTGACCGCGATCCATCCAGCGATGGGAAGAGAAAGGCCAAAAGCCCACGCATTCCAATTGGCTCCATAGGCTTTCCCTGTGTTGCCCAGAAAACCGATGCTGCTGACGTAGGTGCCAAAAATGGAAAAACCTACTGCCCAACCGGGTAGGGAGCGGCTAGCTGCCATGAAGGCGGTAGGGTGACGGCTCTTGCGTAGGAACCAGCAGCCCAGTCCGAAGACACCACTCATGTAAACGAGGAGTACCACCAAATCGACCATGCGGAGCTGTCCGGTCATAATTTATCAAGAGGATTGTCGCGTTGTTGAAGTGGAAAAGCCACGTGAGTGCCTCCTTGGAGGTGCGATTCAAAGACGCTGCATATCATTTCAACCGTCATCGCTCCTTGATTTCCATCACACATCGGGGCGCGATCTTCGTCTACTGCAAGAATCAAATCCTCGATGGCCAGTGCATGGTTGTGCACTTTGGCAATGAGATCGTGGCGGGTTTCCTTCTGCCCTAATCCAGATGAGGTGATGGGAATTCTAGGTGTGTTTCTTGATGCGGGATCAAAAGGATTTCCCGGGCTTAGCCAGGCCACTGGATCCCGGTCGATTTGGATGCTGATGGTACCTTTGGTGCCAATAATATGGGCGGCGTAGCCCCTTTTGTCCGACCCGTCCTCGGCAAAAGTTGTGTAATGAGCTATCAGGCCACTTTGCATGTGCCAGCGTGCATGTATTTCGTTGGCACCCAATGAGCCCAGACCTTCGGCACCCGGTCGGATGTCTTTGCGGGTGAGAGGTTCGCCGTCTTGCAACAATATTCCTGAGCAAGAGCGCGGTTCCCCTGCAAAGTAGTGAAACAGGTTCAGCACATGGCATCCCAATACCCAGAGATCTTCTCCACCGCCGCGGCGATCGCCTAGTCCGTGCCCACGTAATTCGAGTAAACGTCCGATGCTGTGGTTGGCAAGAAGCTGGTCAATTTGAAATAATGCTGGGTGATAGCGGTTGCGGTGAGCGACGGCAATTTTGACGCCGTATTGCCTGGCTGCCTTGAGAACCTCATCAGCTTCTGCTGGGCTCCGGCAGAAAGGTTTTTCTACATAGATTCCTCGAGCTCCCGAATGGATGGCTGCCAACATCATCTCACGGTGCTGGTCGGCATGGCGGGGCGTGATCGAGACAAACTCGGGCCTCAGAGCCTTCAGCATTTCCGTGTATTGGGAGAAGCCATGGGATAGGTCTAGGCGCTTGAGTGCCTCTTGCAGTCCGCTTTCACTCGCATCGGCAACCCCTACGATTTGACAATTTTCAATTTTTTGCCATGCGACATCGAGACTGTGGCCATAGTTGCCTCTTCCTGTGTGACCGATCACAGCTACTCTTCTTTTTTGAGGTAATGCCAGGGCCTTCGATGCAGTGGCGCTTGCAATCGCCGTTAAAAAGTTGCGGCGGTTCATCTTTCAAGTTACTGGGGGAAAAGCCATGCCTGGTCAATATTTTAAATGACACCCATGCTTGGACATCCATGAGCATCCCTTTTGGGCGCTTTACCTTTGGATCGTGAGGAAAAGCGATTGATGGCAAATTCGTATGCCTAACGGACTGAAGGAAGCGTCGAGGGAGTGGGCTCTCACGTTGTGTTGTTTGCATTGGGTGGAAAGGCTCAATCAAGGAAAGACTCCCATCGATGACCGCCAATCGATTAGTTTTTGATGCAATTTGGATGCGATGGCTGGCTTTGAATCGGCTAAATTGTTTGTTTCACCTGGATCGTCGTCCAGGGAGTATAAGAGAAGCCGGCGGGTGTCGAAATGCTCGATTAGTTTCCACGAGCCAGAGCGTATGGCCCCAGCAGACACGCCGCCTAGAAAGTGTGGGCGTTTGAGTGGGTAATGCCAGGCAAGAAAATCTCTTGAGATGTTTTGAGTGGGGTTCAACCACGTTTCCAGTGTGCAAACCCCATCTAAGACCAGTTCTCTTGGAAGTCGGATTTTCCCTGCGGCCAGAAGTGTTGGATAAAAGTCGGTATTTTGCGTGGGTTGATTGCAAACTACTCCAGCCGGTATGGATTGCGGCCATCGTATTATAAGCGGTATGCGAATGCCACCTTCATAGAGCTCACTTTTGCCACCGCGAAAGGGTGCGTTGGAAGTCACGTTGGTTTCGCCTCCATTGTCGCTTGTGAAGATGAAAATGGTGTTTTGATGCAACCCAAGCTCTCGCAATCTTTTCATCAGCATGCCAACCCCATGATCGATGGATTCAAGCATCGCTGCCAAATGGGGATTGTGATTGCCAGCCCAATGGTGATTGGCATCCCCGGTGCCTAAACCTGCATCTTCGCAAAGATAACATCGGTTTCGAGTCGATGTTCCTGGAGGATGTTTGGCTCGGTATTTTTCTACCAAATCTGGGCGACCATTGAGAATGGTGTGGGGTGCATAGTGACTGAGAAGCAGAAAAAAGGGTTTGTGGCGATGCTTTGTTACAAAATCAACTGCTTCGATGTTCAGTCGGTCAGTGAGGTATTCCTCCTTACCAAGTCGATTATTGGGAATGTCAATCCAGCGGATGGGTTGGTTGCGAAAAACATAGGGCCAGAAATTGGCTCCATTTCCCACACTTTTCACCTCAGTACCAAAATCCCAAGAGAAACCATGATCTTTGGGGCGTATTTCTCTTTTCGAACCATGATAAGAGTAACCGCTAAGATGCCATTTGCCTATCAGTGCTGTTGCGTAGCCATGCTGATGCAATACTTCCGGCAAGGTAATGTGGGAGGTCTCCAGTGCCTTGGAGGAATCCGCTCTCAAATAATCGAGAATGCCGATACGGGCTGGATGTTGTCCTGTGAGCAAAGCTGCTCGGTATGGGGAACATACCGGTGCGGCGGCGTAGGCGTCAGTGAACCGGATGCCTTCTCTGGACAGACGATCCAGGTTTGGGGTTTCATGAAAGGTATTGCCATAACACCCCAGTTCGGACCACCCCAGATCATCGGCAAGCACGAAGACAATATTTGGGTATTCAATTTTTCCGTCGATCTTGTCTTTGGCGTTGCACTCTATGGTTCCAGACAGCAGATAAATTACAGCTAAGGCGCGGGTAATTCTCTTTGTGGCTGATTCAGCTTGCGTTAGAGTTTTCCTCATGCCGACCAGGCTGAAAGCCATGCATTGCTGCCGTGAACTTCTTGCACGTCTGTGTTTGATTGTTTCATGTGGCTGGGTTTTGTGGTTCAGCCATGCTTGTACAGGTCCATCTGACCAAGAAATCAAACCGCTCATCGAAACGCATTCAATAGAGTCTCCTTATCAAAGTCATGAGACTTCGCTACGTGTTTTGTTACCCAATGGTTTGGACTTAAGCAAACGTTATCCTGTGCTCTATGTGTTGCCGGTGCACGAAGATGGTTCGCAAAAGCACGGAGACGGGCTCATGGAAATTGCGAAACTTAATGTAGCCGATCGCTATCAAGTGATATGCGTTGCCCCTTCCTTTTCTTCTGAACCTTGGTATGCGGATCACGATCAAAACCCAAACAAGCGTGATGAAAGCCATCTTATGAAAACGGTTATGCCATTCATTGAATCTCACTACCCCACTGAAAGGGAAAGAGGGGCTAGATATCTTATTGGCTTTAGCAAATCGGGTTGGGGTGCCATCAGTTTGCTCTTACGCCATCCCGAAACCTTTCACAAGATTGCGGCGTGGGATCCTGGGATACGTATCGACATGGGGCCTATGGATGAGGATACCGATGACCAGATTCAAACGGGTTTTGGAAGTCGGGAGAATTTTGAAAACTATCGGCTTTCCAATCTTTTTGAAGAAAGCGGCAGTCGGCTGGGGCCTGAAGTGCGCCTTTTTTACTTTAATTGTGATGGTGTTAAACGAACGGCTGGAGGCGCTCGCCTTCATTCCCTGATGATCCGGGAAAATATTCTGCATCGCTACGTCATGGAGTCCAATCGAGATCATCGATGGGACAGTGGCTGGGTGACCGAAGCGATAGCCTTTCTCTTCCAAACCCCATAAAGCCTAGTTTTGCCTGTTATCTTTCATTGGCTATGTTAGCGTAGTCTAGATTACAGACTGTTATAAAAGGGTGAAACGCGAACTCTTTTCTGAGTCTAAGCCATGTTTGCAATCATTCATTAAAGCGAAAGGTCAGGGTGACCCATCGAATGCACAGATCCAAAAGCCAAAGGATTACGCCGGTCCAATCACGACTCGATCGCAGGCATTTTCTTCAGGGGTTGGGAGTGAGCTTGGTTCTTCCCATGCTGGAATCATGGGGAGTCTCCAGCGCGGCGGCTTCCCAAGCTTCCCATTCAGTCAAACGCATCGTGTGCGTTGGTACCTATCTCGGATTCCATCAATCCGATTTTTTCCCTGAACAAACCGGTCGCCGATACGACATGCCCTATGTGCTGGAGCCATTGGCTGGCTTTCGGGATCAATTTTCCATTTTCTCCGGCTTGGATCACCGTGGTCGCAATGGGCATGAAGGCTGGCAGGCATGGATGAGCGGCTCTGCCACAGGTTCCGTGTCCATGGATCAGCTGGTGGCTGAGCATGTGGGTCACCATACCCGATACGCTTCCCTGCAGCTGACCTGTGGTACGCCTCCGGATGTCGCTCGACTGAGCTTTAGCAAGGAGGGAGTGGCTTTACCCATGATGGGCCGTCCAAGTGTGCTCTATCAGACTCTCTTTCGCTCTGATAGCGATCGATCCAGGCTGGAATATGTCTTGAGAGGAAACGGTAGCTTGTTGGACGATGTTCTGGAGGAATCCAGGACGCTAAAAAGGAAAGTGTCTCGTCGGGACCAAGGGAAAGTCGATGAGTATCTCGCTTCGGTGAGAGATGTGGAAAAAATGGTGCAGAAACAGGAAGTCTGGTTGGGGAAACCCTTCCCCAAAACCGACTATGCATTACCGTCTTTTGATCCTGTTTCTCCTGATCAAGCCCTGGAATGTGAGTCCTTGATGTATGATCTTATGGCGCTGGCGCTGAGCACGGACTCCACCCGGGTTATGACGTTTCTAGTGCCTGGATGGAGTCAGGTCTTTGAGATTGGTGGCCGTCGACTCAGTGCCGGCTACCATGGTCTTTCTCACCATGGAAACGATCCGAAAAAAATAGCTGATTACAATCTGGTCGGCAGGGAACATGTGAAACGATTTGCTCGTTTTGTACAAAAGCTTCAGGAGCATCAGGATTCCGATGGGCAGTCTTTGCTGCAATCCACCGCCATCGTGTATGGCAGTGGGATGGGGGATTCCAACACTCATGACAATAGCAACTTGCCCACTTTAGTTGCGGGTGGCAGATTTTCTCACGGTCATCACTGGGCCAACGATCGATCGGCAAGCCAGGCGAGAATGCTGGGGGATTTACTGCTGACGCTCATGCAAGGGATGGGCATGGAAATAGACTCCTTTGCCGGAGCGAGTCATAACTTGAATGAGCAATTATCCTAGCTCATGAAATGGCAGGTTTGTTTTTATTGGAGCTTTGTGGCAAGCGGCTTGCTGATTGGGGAATCTCTACCACCCGGCATAAAGCTCTTCTTGCAGCAAAATTGCCACCAGTGTCATGCCGGTCGTGATGATGCATTGGAAGGTGGGGTTCGGCTGGACATCAATTCGCTGGATTGGGAATCTGCACACACACTCGATCTTTGGACGACGATACACGAGGTTGTGGAGTCTGGCGACATGCCACCAGAAGATGCCGATGCCTTTCCAGCGGCAAAGCAACGAAAAAACCTTCTGGAATGGCTTGAGGCAGAGTTAGTCAACCACGCCCCCCCTGGAGGCACCTTGCCTCGGCGTCTCAATCGTGTGGAATATCAAAACACAATTCGCGACTTGTTTGATGATCCCGAATTTGAACTGCCTCCATCCTTTCCCTCTGATGTTTCCAATCTGGGCTTTGATAATGTCGCCTCCGGCCTGGTGATGTCTCCGCCTTTAATGGCTCAATATCTGGAAATTGCCACTGCCATTGCCAATGAATGGATTCCTGAGCCGACTCAATTGCCCCGAGTCCAACCCCGATCCTACAGGGTGACTGCATCTGATTTGAATACGGACGAGGGAGGTGGGGGAAAGGCTGTTGAGGATGCGTTCCGGTTGGTTTCTTCGCGCAATATGGCAAGTGCTGCAGGTTGGACAGGTTCTTTCGAGGCTCCCTACAGCGGTACCTATCAACTGAAGATTGATGCGCGCACTTTTCAAACCGATGACATGTTTTACGAAAAACGAACTCGCCCCTTCCAGCTGCAGGTTTATGCGCGTCAGAACGGCCAAGAAAAATATGCCCGGTTTTCGGATTTGAGATTGGTGGGCGAGGTGTTCATCTCAGCCGTTGGAGCCCCAAGCCTTGGTCACGCCCTTGAAATAGAGATGGATGCAGGCGAAATACTGGGTCTGCGCTGGGCCGATGGTCCTGTTTACTCCGATCCTGGTCGCATTGATTTGTCGCATTCGTTTCTAGAGAATCGTCTTTTGAACGATCGTGCCTTTTATGCCGCAGCTCTTGAGTTGAATGGGGGTAAGCGAGGCTCTTCACAGGTGGAATTCTACGAGGCCATTCGTGAACTGATGGAAGGCCAGACACTCGATTTGAGTGACCCTGCGCTGACCCATCCGCCGGAGGTTTATGGTGGAGGCCTGTTCAATGGACCTCACAATTGGTGCAAGGCCTACGCTCAGGAAGAAATGCATCGACAAGGTCCAGCTCTGGATGTGTTGGGTCTTTCGATTACGGGTCCAAATCGTGTGATGCTAAGCCAAAAGACGCGTGACAAGATAAAGCGTTCTCGCGAGTTTTTAGGGCGCCATTCCAGCGAATTAACGGATGTGGACTTTGCAGAGCGCTTCCTGAGAGGATTTCTTTCCAAAGCCTTTCGTTCCCCTGTGGAAGAAGGCCAACTCTCCCAATACGTGAAGATGGTTCAGACCCATCGGGCTGATTTTCCCAAAAAGCGGATCGAAGATGCGCTGCATCTGGCAGTGAGAAAGGTGCTGATTTCTCCCCAATTTCTATTTCGTGAAATCGGGAATGGGAGGCTCGGTGCCTATGAATTAGCCAGTCGTCTGAGTTATTTCCTGAATGGAAGTGCACCCGATGATTTGCTCATGAGTGCCGCCAACACGGATCGCATTCTGCAGCCTGAGGGGCTGGAAGCAGAGGCGCGTCGTCTGTTGCAAAAACCCGGTAGGAAGCAATTTGTCAAACATTTCACCGGTCAGTGGCTTGCGACGCGCAAACTCAAGGATATCATGCCAGATCCTCGCTTGCTCAAGTTTTACGAACCCGATCGCCAAGCCATGATCGAGGAGGTCGAACTCTTCTTCGATGAAATGTTGCACCATAATCGTCCATTGGAAGACTTCATTGATCCTGGGTTCAGCTTTCGAAATAAAAATCTCAATAAAATCTATGGGGGAACATTGACCGAATCGGCCATGCAGCGGGTGAGCTTTCCCAAAGGTGGTACCCAAGGTGGGCTTCTAGGGATGGCTGCCATCATGATGGCCACGGCCAATGGGGTGGATACCCATCCGGTGCATCGAGGCGTCTGGCTCCTGGAAAATGTATTGGGGCAACCTACGGCGCCGCCTCCGCCTGGTGTGCCAGCCATCGCGCCCGATACCTCTGGTGCCCGTAGCATGCGTGAGCAAATGGCCAGGCATGCATCCGATAGTCACTGTGCTCGATGTCATCAAAAAATTGATCCTTTGGGTTTTGTCATGGAGACATTTGATCCGGTGGGTCGTTGGCGAGAACATTATCCCATTTATACCGAAGATGCCTCCCAAACACTGGAAGAAGAGTTCTATGCCAACCAAGGACGGGGTACGCGACTTGGGCCACGCATTGATGCATCCGCCACACTAGCTGATGGCACGGTTATTGGAGATGTGAGAGATCTAAAGGCTTACCTTCTTGGGCACATGGATTTATTCACACACTGTCTGATCGAAAAACTCATGGTCTACAGCCTGGGACGGAAATTAAGTTTTGGGGATCGTCGCGTGTTGCAGCAGCTCACTGCTGAGGCCATTCAAAGCCAATATGGTCTTCAGGATGTCATCCTTGCTGTGATTTTGAGCGATTCATTCAAGGCACGCTGATGGAACCATCCCTGTGAGCTGAAGCGATAGGGACGACCGTCCACCGCAAATGGTTGTTGGAGAGGAGTGAGTGGTACCGGTGGTCGGACTCGAACCGACATGAGGTTTAACCCTCGCAAGATTTTAAGTCTTGTGCGTCTGCCAATTTCGCCACACCGGCAAGGTTGGTCGCGTGGAGCAGAATCCCACGAGAAGGGGAACCTAGCAACCCCATGTCTGGCATTCAAGTGCCCAATTTTACCAGCTTATCACCGATCTTCTGCTTAGGCGGCTAGACCTCGAAGGATTTGCCGCAGCCGCAGGAGCGTTTGGCATTGGGGTTGGTGAGTTTGAATCCTCCCTGATTGAGGTCATCAGAATAGTCCACCATCGATCCTGCCAAAACTTCTGCACTGATCGCATCGATCACCAGGTCGATGCCATGTTGTGACCATGACGTGTCACCTTCTCGTACTTCATCGAAAAGCAAACCGTATTGCATGCCTGAACATCCTCCTTTTTCGATATAGATTCTCAGGGGCTTGCCTTGATGCTCTTTCTGATGCTGGAGCATTGATTGAATCTCTTGCGCGGCTGCCGCCGTGATTGTGAGAGGATGTTGTGGAAGTACCTCTGGCATGTCTGTGGTCTGTGATGTGGTGTGGTAGCGAATGAATGACGACTCTTTATGGTTTCATCTTGCCCTCTTGAACTCGCAAGGTCAATACGCCACCCGGTTAGAAAGTTCGATCTACTTCACAAGGATAATCGCCTAAATCCGGTTCAAAACCCAGGCCAAATGGGGATTGATTGAGGGTTTGCATCGAAAGCAGGCCATCGCTGATATGCAAGGTAGGCCACCCATGATCATGGAGGCGATAAAAATCATCATGGTTCTGCATGATGGCCTTCTGGATCCCGGTAGGATGGTCAGCCAATCCGGTGCAGTAGTGGTGTCCATTGCGCTCGACGGAGGCAATACCCAGGCTGGCAGCGACGCAGCAATCTTGAATGACCGAAATCGGGCCTTGGTTGCAGAGGTCTTCCCCACTGATGAGGAAAGGACGGTTTGGGAACTCTTTTTCCTTTGCCTTGAGCAGGCAGGCGTTGGCGATGCTCTTGAAAATGCCTTTGCAGTTCTTGTGGCTGGTTCCTGCGTAGCCAAGGGAGAGTCCCTTCTCATTACTGTGAATGTCTCCATCAGATTCATCGATGATGATGGGGGGAGTATGGTTCCAGGAGGATAATGTAGCGGCTGTTTCTCCCTCAAGAGCGCTTTGTCGGTGTAAGGGTTGCTCCACAAAAAGAATGCGCTTAAAGAATCGTTTCAAGCGTGGATCACTCTCGAGTCGTTGCCAGTAATCCTTGAAAAGGGCCATGGAATCAAAACGTTCGTTTCCGTCCAGGCTGAACTTCGTGTCCTCGAGAGGCTTGGTTTCAAGCATGCGTTCAATGCGTAAGAGCCGCTCTGCATCCTCCTGCATGTCCCCAGCGATCTTGATTTTCAGGTGTTTGATTCCGTAATGCGCGATACAACGCTCAAGGGATTGTGGAAGACCATCCTCCAGTCGCTCCGATGGTTGGATATCCGAATCTAGTATGGGATCAGAAAGCCCAACGGTATGACGCGCGATGAGGTATTCGAGAGGCTTGGCTGGGATGGTTTCACCCATGCTCGCTAGAGCAAAGGGTTTGCCAAACCAATGCGGATCAAACCCCAGTCCGTGATGGAGCAGGAGCTGGTGGAATGGTTTCCCTTGGTATCGACAATAAGCATCCAAGATGGCTCGTTCGATGAGCGAGGTGCCGAATTGAGCTAACAGGGAGGGAATGTTTCTCTTCGCAGCCCACGTGGCTTGACAGGTATACAGCTTGCGCCATAAATCAAAGGGTTGATCGGCTTGCAACTCCTTGCTGGCGAGGCAAGCATGTTCGATGACTTCCTGCATTTCGATGATCTCAACCATTGGGTCCTTGTCAGCTTCTTTGGTGAACCACTTGGGCGGAAGAATGTCCGAAGACCATCCTCTGATTTGGGTGCCATTGATCTGACATTGGAGCTCGATGAACGCCAGGGGGAAAGTGGTCATGGTTGCGATGCCATACTTGAATGGCATGCGGGTTTTTAGTGATACGGTGCGCAATCGTGCCTGAAGAATGTGCATGGGAGTAGGGTTTTGTTGGTTTCGCTCTCCGAAGAAAAACAAGAGGCGTCTGTGCTTTCCAAGTGACTCTAAGTAGAGGAGCCTTGGAGCCCTGTAAAGGCTCTTTGCGATTGGGTGCCTCGGGATTTATTTACTTGCTACAACCTTCTAATTTCTTAACCATCTTCTTCAAGCCCCATGGCAACCCACAAGCCCACTCAAGAACCCCCTTTGGACGATGCTGAAGAGACCCCTCTTCAGGGTGAAGAAGGCGTTTTGGCGGGCGATGACGAAGATCTCAGTCATGCGCTGATGGAGGAAGAAGAGGACACTTCCGACTTTGAAGAGGCTGACGTGCCTCGTTCCAGTCCCAAGACTGAAGTTGCTGAAGGAGAACCCGCGCGCGAGCGTTACGATGGGGACACCGCCTTCAAATTGTATCTTCGCGAAATAGGCCAGGTGGCACTTCTCACACCTGATGAGGAAATCGCTCTTGCTGTGCGGATTCAAAAAGGTGATGAGGAGGCAAGAGATCAGATGATCAAGGCCAACTTGCGCCTGGTGGTCAAAATTGCACACGATTACGAAGGACTGGGATTGCCTCTTTTGGATCTTATCAACGAGGGCAACATCGGCCTCATGAAGGCCGTGGAGCGCTTTGATCCCACCAAGGGAAGCAAGCTCTCCACTTACAGCGCCTGGTGGATCAAACAGGCCATCAAGCGCAGTCTTGCCAATCAATCCAAAACGATCCGCCTTCCTGTGCATTTGGTGGATAAAATTTCCAAGCTCAAGCGTACCGCCTTGAAGTTGCAGGAGGCTCTGGGTCGCGAACCCACTGACGAGGAATTGGGAGAGGAAATGGAAATGGACGCACTGAAGGTTGCTCGGCTCAGGCGTGCCGCCATTCGTCCGGCCTCCCTGGATTCTCCCATTGGGGATGACAACAGCACATTTGCCGAAATTGTCAGTGATGAGAAAGCTGAGAATCCCTACAAGCAACTCGAAGACAAGACGGTCAATGACATGCTCTACGACCTGATCAAAACCTTGCCTCACCGGGAAGCCACCATTCTCGAATATCGATTTGGCCTGGATGGAGGTTCGGAACGAACCTTGGAAGAAGTGGGTGAGCATTTCAACGTTACTCGTGAACGTGTCCGGCAAATTCAAAATCTGGCACTCTCCAAGCTACGCAAAATGATTGAAAAAATGGAGTCGG
>MDTE01197663.1_pt1 | contig 22264 bp, 18 predicted proteins | sample 811231 | NCBI WGS metagenome assembly MDTE01 (sample SAMN05326651, study PRJNA326480) | marine metagenome | isolation source: seawater | place: Indian Ocean: Red Sea | collected 2010 | reverse complement strand
CCTCTACAAGCTGAAGAAAGAGGTAGGGGTGCTCTGAGGCGCCAACGTTAAGTATAGGACTTTGCTATGGTTTCGTATAACCCGCCGATCAACGACATGACTTTTTTAATGAACGATCTCAGTATGCTACCAAGGGTCGCCGCGTTACCTGGATATGAAGACGCAGATGCAGAATTAATTGACGCGTTGCTAAACGAGGCCGGAAAGCTCTCGTCTGAAATCCTCGCCCCGATCAATCGAACAGGCGACGAACAAGGGGCAAAATTTGAAAATGGTGTGGTCCGCACGGCCGAGGGTTTTTCGGAAGCGTACAAAACGTTTGTTGAAGGCGGTTGGAATGGCCTTACTTGCAGTGCCGAATTTGGTGGCCAGCAAATGCCCTCACTAGTTGGCACCGCCGTTATGGAAATGTTTACGTCAGCAAACATGGCCTGGTCACTGTGTCCGCTACTGACAGTCGGAGCAATTGAATCCCTAGAAAAATATGGTTCTGACAATTTAAAAAAAACCTATCTTCCAAAGCTCGTTTCCGGTGAATGGCCAGGGACGATGAACTTGACCGAACCGCAGGCTGGCAGCGATCTCTCGGAATTACGCTGCCGGGCGGAACCCGAAAACGGGCATTACCGTATCAAAGGCCAAAAAATTTACATAAGTTACGGCGAGCACGACATGTCGGAGAATATCATTCACATGGTGTTAGCCCGTCTGCCGGATGCTCCCACAGGGACAAAAGGTATTTCGCTCTTTTTGGTCCCAAAAATATTGGTCAACGAAGATAGTTCACTTGGTCAACGGAATGATCTGCGGTGCACCTCGGTCGAAAATAAACTCGGTATTCATGCAAGCCCAACTTGTGTCATGGCGTATGGCGATAACGACGGCGCCATCGGCTATCTGGTTGGGAAGGAGAACGAAGGCCTTAAAGCTATGTTCACAATGATGAACCTAGCCCGCTTCAATGTAGGCCTGCAAGGTCTCTCACTTGCAGAGCGGGCCTATCAACAGGCGCGCGACTACGCTAAAGGGCGCATTCAAGGCCGTGTGGACGGTGGTGGTCCTGAGAAGGCAACAATAATCAAACATCCAGATATCCGCCGGATGCTGATGGACATTCGATCACAGACAGAGGCGATGCGCGCACTCGCTTACGAGACTTCGGTCCAGTTCGATATCTCGAAACGACATAACGCAGAAAAAGCTCGGAACGAAGCCCAGGTAAAACTCGACCTACTGACTCCGGTCGTTAAGGCGTGGTCAACGGACCTCGGAGTGGAACTTACTTCGACAGCGTTGCAGATACATGGTGGCATGGGTTTTATTGAAGAAACAGGCGTAGCCCAGCACTACCGTGATGCACGCATCGCACCGATCTATGAAGGCACCAATGGTATTCAGGCGCGCGACCTAATGGGCCGAAAGGTTTTACGAGATCGTGGCGAAACAGTATACAGCTTTATTGAGGAGATGCGTGGATACGCTGCATCGGCCCAAAAGCTAGAGCCACCCAACAACATAATTGGAGACAATCTCTCGACAGCACTCGATGCATTAACTAGCGCGACCAAATGGCTGATAAAAAATGGTGAAAAATCTGCTGCGCTCGCCTTTGCAGGTGCCGACGCCTATCTTGAACTTCTCGGAAAAGTCGCAGGCGGTGCCATGATGGCTCGCGCTGCCGTTGCCGCCCAAAATTCGATTTCAAACCGAACAGACAATCTTGCTTTTTATGAAGCCAAACTTACGACAGCCCGTTTTTTTGCCTTACATGCATTGCCAAAAACGCAAGTATTGGCGTCGGAAATTACCGAAGGTTCCGAGGTAGTTCTCTCACTGCCAGAAGACGCGTTTTAGGTTGTCCTTAACTATTTAGCTCGGGACCTGCAGCCGTAACAGGACACTATTTACCTTTGAAGTCAGGTCAGATCCCATAGCGACATTAGAAAACAGGCGTCGAAATTATAACGAAAACTGCAGCAGGTTTGCGTGAATTCAATTATGGACGACACACGAGGTGTAGACATATTTAACACCATCTAGAGCAAGTCCGGGAGCAAAGCTAATATAAGGCTTTGATCTGTTTTTTGGTGTCGTAAAGATTTTTTTTAAATCACACGTATTAAAAATTGTTTCGAGAAACTTTAGATGCTGTTCAGCATCCTGTTAAAACACTGCCCCCAGTAAAAAAACTTGGCAGAAGTAATTCAGTTTAGCCCCATATTAGGGCGGAAGTTACTTTGTGACTATCAACACGAACGCCTCATTACACGAGAATGATGTTACGCAAACTTGCTTACACATCTATTGAAATAACTCTCTGGTCCTCCACAACCTCTAAAGCGACTAACATTTCGATTACTGTCAAACCGGACGATGGATGACGAAGCTGCGGAGCTATATCAGCTAGCGGTCTAAGAACAAATTGCCGTTCAGCAATTAACCGGTGCGGCACAAATAAATCAGGTTCGGCTATAACTTGGTCGCCGTAGAATAATATATCGAGATCGATTGCGCGTGGCCCATAACGCTTCGCTGAGGGAACGCGTCCAATTTCAATTTCGGCCTTTTGCAGTGATACGAGTAATTGTTTCGGCATCATTTCACAATCCCCAGCAACAGCCATGTTCAAAAAAGCTGGTTGATCAACAACATATTTCGGTTCCGTTTCATAAACGGGCGACAGTTGTTGAAGGGGTATTATTTTATCAATGACAGTCAGAGCGCGTTGAATGTTATCTAATCGATCGCCCAAGTTACTGCCAATCCCAATATACGCTTTCGGCATTAGCTATCAACCTCACCATTTGAAGGGACGACCTTTAGTCGGTCAATCACACGAGCCACACGAACCATCTCTCGAACGTCGTGCACCCTTATAATATCGGCGCCCTGCATTATGCTGGCAGCAACGGTCGCAGCCGTACCTTCAAGACGCTCTTCAACTGGCAAATCTAGAATTTTCCCTATAAACGATTTTCTACTGGGCCCGACCGCAAATGGTAATCTCAGCCTTTCTTTCAACACATGCAAATGTTTCAAAAGCGCAAGGTTTTGATCTACAGATTTCCCAAATCCGATACCCGGATCGAGCGCAATTTGGCCCCGTGAAACCTTTGCATCCAAAAGCTTATCGACCACCTGAGAGAGTTCAGTGCTGATATCATTAACAATATGGGAATATTCTGGGCCAACGTATTCCGCGCCAATAGCTCCTTTGCACAATACGGCGTTCGGATGACTTCGGTTATGCATAAGAATAACAGGCACACCACGCTCCGCCATGAGAGGTGCCATGTCAGGGTCCGCTTGGGCAGCCCAGACATCGTTAATTAGGTTGGCGCCATAATCCAAGGCTGCGGCGGCAACTTCGGCACGGTAAGTATCTACGGAAAGAATAGCATTCGGATGCCGTCCTGCGATCTCTTCAATAATGGGTAAAATTCGAAATTTTTCAGTATGTGCGTCGACGGCTTCCGATCCTGGCCTTGTACTTTCCCCGCCTATATCAAGTATGTCTGCTCCAGCGGCAAGGTGCGATTCCGCCAATGCAACCGCTGCACTGACCGTCGATGTATAAGCATAAACTCCGTCATATGAAAATGAATCTGGTGTTGCGTTTATAATCCCCATCACCAAGGTTTTTGCGTCTTTACGTAAAAGATGTCGCCAGGTCTGGGATTTCATTAGCCGGTACTTTCGAGTTCTCAATTTGGACGAGCCATATGCGACAGGATGTGATACGAGAAGGCAAGTTATTTGGGAGTCAATGCGGGTGAGTACAGTAGAAGTCTCCGACTACGAAATCTTTGTCCGTGGCCTGCAACTTGAGTGGCAAAAAGAAGGCTATCAGGAGGAAGTCGCGTTGACTGTCCAGATGAATGTGGATGCGCCACAGAATTTCTCTGCGGACCGTTTCAAACTGGTTACCTGCTATGACCGAGTCGTCACAGGCGCTAAACTTCGTGCAGCAAGTGGCACTTTCCGGTCATTAAAAAAACTTGGCGAAGATATCGCTGCCCACTGTCTCGACGACAATCGGGTCAAGAGCGTTTCTATCACGCTAGAGCACGCCAATAGCTGCATTACCGGCACTGAAGGTTGCGCCGGTATTTACCATCGTCAAGAAACCGGAGAGGGTTAATGATTAAACTTGTCAGATTTGGATTAACCCTCGTTTTTACCTGCGCTTTTCTTGCAACTGCTGTAAGTGTTGCAGCCGAGCCAAAATACTTTCAAGACTGCACAAATTGTCCCGAAATGGTCCCCATACCCCCCGGTAGTTTTTACATGGGGACACCTGATTCCGTTACACAATTTGAAGGTGTTAAAGCGAAACGAGGAAAACGCGAACGACCCGTTCATCAAGTACGGATCAATTTAAAATACGCCCTTGGCAAATACGAGGTAACACGCCAGCAATATCGCGCCTTCATAAATGACAGCGGTTACAAAGCGCCCGGCGGATGCAAATACTGGACGGGCGATAAATTCGAGATCGCTGACGATAAAGACTGGAAAGACCCAGGGTACCCGCAAGAGGACAATCATCCAGCTGTTTGCATCAGTTGGAATGACGCTAAGGCGTACACGAAGTGGCTATCCTTGAAGACACGACGAGCATATCGTCTGCCCAGCGAAGTCGAATGGGAATACGCCGCGCGTGCTGGTTCTGGAACAGCAAGGTTCTGGGGAAACGAATCACGAAAGGCATGTAAGTTTGCCAATGTTTTCGATAGGACAGGTGCCGCAAATGGCGAGTTTTTAACAATGACGCCCCACCTTTGCGATGATGGCTACAAACAAACATCACCTGTCGGAAGCTTCGAAGCTAATGCTTTTGGCCTCCATGATACCGCTGGCAATGCATGGGAATGGAACGAGGATTGCTGGCATAAAAGTTATAGGGGCGCCCCCATAGACAGTCGTGCTTGGACGACTGGTGGACGCTGCAATCAACGCATCGTCCGCGGCGGCTCATGGATCAGTATCCCACGCTATGTCCGGTCGGGTAACCGCAGTAAAATTAACAAGGATTCGCGTATATATCGAAATGGCTTTCGTGTCGCTCTCACCCTCGGCCCCTGAACAGCAACTCTAATACCAGAAAATCTTTTCAATCCTCTGAAACCATAAAGTATGGGTGAATGTAATGTGTCAACATCGGCAAGTATCCGGCTACCTAATATAGGTCGAGATACTTTGCAACGATAGCAGACAGACTTTGGGGCGAGCGAGAGCGCCGTATCGCTCTAACGCAACTTCTTTGGCTTATTTATTACCATTCGCCACCGAATAGAAATTAGCTATTTTCATATGCGATAAATTGTAATTAGCGTAGTTTTTTTTAAAAAGGTACTGATTAGCCGATACCAATTTGCAGGACGAGAAAATACTTGGTATTCGGCTTTGATTTTTTGTCTCTTCCGTTGGATACAAAACCTTGAAACCTCACTCGAGCGTTGAAGCTCGCCCGCCCAATTTAGCCTTTGTCTTGATCGGCATAATAACTGTGTTTTGGGGGGTCAATTTTCCATCCATTAAAATTGCAGTTGCAGAGTTCCCAATCTGGACCTTCCGGGTCATCTGCGTAATTACCGGTGCCACAACAATGTTAAGCATCGGAAAACTTATTCTTGGACATAACCCCTTTGTAATTAAAGGAGAGCGGACAAAGGTAGCACTTGCCGGTCTCTGCAATATCGGGGGCTTTCAGTTGTGCGTGGCGTTTGGTCTTATGGTCGTTGATGCAGGCCGCGGGACGATCATTGCTTATACGATGCCGCTTTGGGCGACAATTTTTGCGACAATTTTCCTGAATGAACGATTAACACTCGCACGGACGGTCGGGTTAATCATCGGATTGTCAGGTCTTCTCATACTAATTGGACCGGATCTAACCAGTCTTGGATCTTCTGGAGGCACCCTTCTTCTTTTGGCCGCAGCAGTGCTTTGGGGAGCGGGCACTGTAATCATAAAATCGCAAAAATGGAAAACTCCAATTATCGTTTTGACAGGTTGGCAGTTTATTTTTGGGGGCATTCCTATCCTTTTAGGAATGTTGATTTTCGAAGCGGGTATAGAGATCGGACCAATCTCAACAAATGCCTTGCTGGCAGTCGCGTATTCCGCAATCGTTCCGATGATCGTTTGCCATTTGGTATGGTACACTTTAATCGGAATGTTACCGGCAACAATCGCGGCAATTAGTACTCTTGCCATTCCAATCGTCGGCGTGTACAGCAGCGCCCTGTTGTTAGGAGAACGCTTTAAAACGACTGAATGGACTGCTCTCTGTTTGGTCGTTGTAGCGCTTTCTATTGTATTAATACCGCCTTCGGTGTGGAGCGGACAAAAACGCTAGACTTACTGACAGTTAATATGATGGCGTTTATAAGGATTAGAGGTGAGTTTGGGATGAAACCCGCTGTTTTCGCATTTAATTTTTCTCCGTCACAGTTCATGGCATGCGTCTTCGGAACTATGCTTTGCTTTTCCATGCAGTCTGGCGCGATCGCGCAGGAGAAGCCGGACCAATTTATTAAAAGTCTAGCCGATGAGGCTATTGCCGTCCTAAGTGACCAAAATAACAGTTTGGACCAACGTGAAAAAAAATTTCGCGCCGTATTGCGGGATGACTTCGCAATGAAAAAAATTGGCCGGTTCGCCGCCGGTAAGTATTGGCGTCGCATGAGTGAGGCACAGAAAGCTGAATACCAAAGTCTCTTTGAAGAATGGATTTTGAAAACGTACTCAATCCGCTTCGGAGGATATACGGGTGAAAAGGTAGATGTCGAAAAAACGATAAAAACAGGACAATCAGATGTTTTCGTTCGAACAAAATTTGGTCGCGATCAGGGTAGACGTCTTATTATTGATTGGCGGGTTCGCCGAATTAACAATCGTCTCAAGATCATCGACGTTGTGGTCGAAGGTGTCAGTATGCTAGTCACTCAAAAAGCCGAATTTGGTTCCGTTCTTCGTCAACGCGGTGTTGAGGGTCTTATTGGGATTCTTCGTTTGCAATTGGACCGCATGGCAGCGGCAAAAGCGAGCTAAAAGTCGAAAACCAATTAATTGAAAGTCCGAAGAAACCTAACCGGTCGACACTTTTATTTCGTCAAGTATTTGAACCAAACTTCTGTCGCGTCCGCAATGGTATCAGGTGTCCAGACCGGTGCATCTCGCCATTTGTCTATCTGGCCCAACATTTTAGTCACACCATCCTCAAAGCTTACCTTGGCCTGCCAGCCCGTTGCCTCCCGGATACGTGAGACATCAGCAAACGTCTGATCCGGTTCACCTGGCCTTTTAGGTATATTGATTTTGTCACCACCAAGTAGTTCGGCAAGACGGTTTATACTGTATGTTCCACCAGACCCAACATTTACAGCCTCACCTGCGAGTTCGCTTGCCGCAACAGTGAGAAATGCATCGGCGACATCGCTTACATAGGTGAAATCGCGAGACTGCTGCCCATCACCCACTACAGTGAAAGCCCGACCAGCCAATTTCTGGGCAAGAAATACACCAAAAACCGCGCCGTAAGCGCCTGTCGTGCGGCTTCGTGGACCATAAACGTTGAACATCCGCAAGGATGCAACGGACATCCCGTAAACTTGTCCCCAATGCATCACAAGTTCCTCGCCCATATATTTGCTAAGTGCATAGGGATATTCAGGTTGGATAGGATGGTCCTCAGGCGTTGGGTACTCCGTGGCGAGACCGTAACAAGTTGAAGATGCAGCATATAAAAACCGTTCTATCCCATTTTTTCGCGCCGACTCCAAGCAAACCGCCGTGCCATCCACATTAGCCCGGTGATAGTCGAGGGGCGTTTCAATAGAGGGAACGATGTCTCCTATACCAGCGATATGGAAGACCCATTTTATACCCTGCATGACGTTATCCATAACATCGGGATTACAGATATCAGCTTCGTAGAAAGAAAAATTCGATACAGATTCTAGATGCGCAATATTCTCTGGGCGACCGGTAGCAAAATTATCAATACCGATTACGTCGTGTCCTGCAGTTATCAGATGATCGACAATGTGGCTGCCGATAAATCCTGCCGCACCCGTCACAAGTGAGGATTTTCTAACCACAAGTTTTCCAATCTCTTGTTTAAAATCAAATCGAACTCAGAACGCAAAACGCCCGGCAAAAATTCTTCCCAGGCGCACACTTCAAATACACTCAAAATGTGCTTACGCTAACTTTATCAACAATTCAAAAGCTTTATCTTAAACCTGAATAACCACAAATCTGATTTGCATCTTAAACCAACAGCAAAAACTTTGAATGTCTATCGTTTAAGATGCTAATCGATTGGTGATTTACACCAAAGAAAGTCTCTGATCGATTGTTATTATACAGGGGTTCAACGAATTGAGGTAAAATGTCACTGATCAGGAATATCACTAAAGCGGAAATCGCCGAGTTCAAAACAAACGGCGTGGTACACCTACAGAAATTTTTTGATCCCAAATGGGTATCAATGCTGCGGGACCTTGCGGATTTCGTGCTAAAGAACCCCGGGAAATTAGCCAACGAACTCACAAACAAATCAGGGCAAGGCCGCTTTTTCAGCGACACGTTCCTTTGGCATCAAAACAATGAATTTAAAAAATTTATTTATAATTCACCAGCAGTTGAGATTGTCAGACAAGTGTTAGAGTCGAGAAAAATCAATATAATTTTTGACCAATTTCTCATTAAGGAACCAAATACCAACGAACCGACGGCATGGCATCACGATCTAACATACTGGCCGATAAAAGGCCCAAATGTTGTTACGCTTTGGCTGTCGTTGGATAATGTCACAGAAGAGACGGGGTCTATGGAATTCGTCAAAGGTTCCCACCTTTAGGATAAACGATACCACCCAGTGGCATTCGTGGATCCGACGAAATACAGTACGCCCGAGCCACCCGTCCCAGATATAGATAATCGACGTGATGAGTTTGAATTTATTCGGTTCGACTATGCACCCGGCGACTGCACCATACACCACGGCCTGCTCGTCCATTCTGCCGGTGGTAACAAAAGCCACACCCAACGCCGGCGTGCCTACGTAACTAGGTGGGCCGGCGATAATGTCGTCTATGACCCTCGGCCAAATATCCAGAAGATGTTGTGGGAACCTGCTATTAATTCGGGCGCACCGCTCGATAGCACGCTATGGCCAGTTGTATGGCCAAAGACCTAGCCTTCAATAAATTCGATGACTGCCCCATTCCCATCTTCAGGTGATAGCCAAAGCGACAATGGAGAACGAAATACGGGCTTTACTCCATTGGCGATTAGCAAACTTTCAAGGACCCCCATATTCTTTACTCTTATAACGGTTGCGGCAACGGCAGGCCGGATTGGTGCAGGTGCGCCTTCATAACGACTGCGAAAGGCCTCTTCGCTCAGCACCGACAGGGATCCCCCGCCACTGAGCTCTATAAATCCACCGGCTTCTGTCTCTAGCGCTTCTTCGCCTGAAATACATGATAGACGATCGAGTAAGCCTTCATGCACATCAGCGCAAAAGACAAGCTCCGCCAACTCTACCGCTCCATTCGGCTGAATCATCAACTCATCCTGCCAAATCACCTCTGGTGTCTGATGTTCAATAATAATATACCGCCCTTCAGGGAAGTGATCGTCCTGGCTAAAAATGTTACGGAAGCGAAATTCACGCTCACCTTCGCCGAACGGTGCCTTGCGAAGTCGCTGCAGCGGTGGGTCGAAATGTTCGATCCGGCGGCTCAAAGCCTCATAAGCTTTTTCTCCATTCTCACATCTTAGCGCTATAATATGCGGGCCCTCAAAACGATTAAGAAACCGGGACCACGGATTAAATTCTTCTGGATTGGTTATACCAATCAACTCGAGGTAACCCCGCTCAAACATTACACACTGATTCGAGCTTGCCCACGGAGCCATATCCGATTTGCCAGGTAATTTTCCCATCTGACGGCTCCGGCGCGACAACAGAAATCCAAGGCGCTCCCAACGCGCAGCCGCCGCGTCCAAATTGCGAACCATAAAACCTACATGATCAAGGGAAAAATCAATCATATTGCAATTACTCTGCTTCAATGCCTGTTAACACGTTGGTCCGAGAGAAAAGGGGGTCGAGGAAGTGTTAAATTAAATCAATTAACCTGCTTTTTCTTGCCTTCCCAATAAGGCTTCCGGAGCTCGGTCTTAAGAATTTTACCGGCACCAGATAGAGGTAATGGATCAGTAACGAAGTCAACGCTACGCGGGCATTTGAAGCCAGCAATCAGCTCATGGCAATGGGCGATGATTTCATCAGCGCTCGATTTCATATTTTCGTGTAAACGAACGACAGCGTGAACCGCTTCACCCCAACGCTCATTGGGAATTCCAATCACCGCACACTCAACAATAGCAGCGTGCTGATAAAGTGCATCCTCAACTTCCGCTGAATAAATATTCTCGCCGCCACTAATTACCATATCCTTCATTCGGTCCACGATGAAAATGAACCCGCGCTCGTCCATAAAACCACCGTCTCCTGAATGCATCCAACCATTGCGCAGAGCTTCAGCGCTCAACTCTGGCTGCTGCCAGTATCCTAGCATAATATTAGGGCCGCGAACGGCTACTTCGCCAACTTCGCCACGCGGTAATTCATTGTCCTCTTCATCCACAATCTTCACTTCGACACCGATGGCTGGCAGTCCCGCCGATCGGTACATATTTGCGTATTCCCCTTCAAAGACATGGCAATGAGGCGGACAAGCTGTAACTAATGGAGCCGCCTCAGTCTGTCCGTACGCATGATAAAAACTACAATCGGGAATAATCTCCATAGCTCGGCGTATTACGGCCTCGGGCATCGGTGAGGCGCCATATGCCATCGCTTTGATACTGGAAAGGTCATATTTCTCCACACCCGTCAGGTTGACCAACATATTGACCATAGTCGGCACCAGGAGCGTATCTGTAATTTTACGTTCCTGTATGGTCTCTGCAGCCAAATCTGGAGCATATGCCGGAATAATAACATGCGTGCCAGCCACCTGTGTCACACCAAAGATCGCAATGCCGCCAGCTATATGGAACATAGGGCAGGCATGTAGCCACCGCATCTCTTGCTCATAATTGAAGGTATGTATGCAGTTCATATTGTTAAAGACAAGATTGGTGTGACTCAACATCACGCCTTTCGAACGACCCGTTGTCCCACCAGTGTAGAATAGCCCCGCCAGATCGTCATTGCCCCGCATCGTATCTTCGAGTGGGGCGGCTTCTGCGATCAAATCCTCGATATTCCGCAAGCCGTCCGGTGCGTCTCCTTCACCGACATAAAGCACGTCCCGCACACTATCAAGCTGCCCTTCTAACTCATCCAACATCGGCACAAACTGGTCGTCGATTAGAAGAATTTTGCTTCCTGAATCATTGAGCCAAAAGGCTACCTCCGGAGGAGCAAGACGAATATTTATCGGCACAAAGACGCCACCCGCCCAAGGCACAGCAAAAAAATATTCGTAATAGCGGTCACTATTAAGCGATAGGATGGCAACCCGCTCACCCTTTTCCACGCCGAGCTGCCGCAAAGCTCCCGCAAATTTTGCGACGCGTGCCTCAACCTCAGACCACGTTCGTTCTCGGCCCCGACAAATCGTCGCTAGGCTATCGCCGTATAGCTGTGCCGAACGTTTTATTGCCTGCGTTATATACATCACATTTATCCCCGCGGAATTTCCTCTGCAAAGGTATAAAGAACAACGCCAACTGTCGATGGTTGGGATTGAGATGCGATAGTTCTATTTTATCAAGTGAACATTGTTAAATATAGAGTTTCAGCAAATGCATGTAGGCGCAGCAGTAATTTTTCAAAGCCACGGTAGCAACCTTCCGGACAGACAAATATACGCAAATGACCTTTCGCTTGTTGACCTAGTCGAACCACTTGGTTTTGAGTCAATTTGGGGCGTGGAGCATCACTTCACCGATTACACTATGTGTCCCGATGTCTATCAATTTCTCTCTTACTGTGCAGGACGCACCAAAATAGCAAAGCTAGGATCCATGGTCTTAGTGCTACCCTGGCACGACCCACTCCGCGCAGCGGAAGAAGTCGCCATGCTCGACAATATCTCTGGGGGAAGAGTTATACTTGGTATTGGTCGTGGTGCAGGCAAGGTCGAATTCGACGGTTTCCGCCTCGACATGGGTGAAAGTCGGCAACGTTTCGTCGAAGCGGCACAAGCAGTCCTCGGCGCATTAGAAAGCGGAGAAATGGAGTCTTCGGGAGATTTCTATAATCAGCCCAAAACAAGTATTCGCCCCAAACCCTTTAAGAGCTTTCGGGACCGAACATATGCGGCGGCAGTCTCGCCCGAATCCTCTAGAATCATGGCTGAACTCGGCATCGGCATTCTGATTATTCCTCAAAAACCATGGGATGCTGTCGCCGAAGAACTCGACAATTATCGCGCTGTCTTCCGCGATGTGAACGGGAAAGAAGCGCCACCGCCGATTTCCGCTGGCTGGGTGTTTTGTGACGAAGACAAAGACAGGGCCGCGGAAATGGCCGTAAAATATATTGGCGGCTATTGGGAATCTGTTTTGGAACACTACCAATTCGGAGCTGATCACCTAAAGTCGGTGAAAGGGTACGAGTATTATGGAAAATTTGCCGAAACAATTCAGAAATACGGACCCGACAGCGCAACCGAATTCTTTATTAACCTGCAGGTCTGGGGCACACCCCAGATGTGTTACGAACGAATTGTCGACATCAGTGACCGCACTGGCGCCGATGGATTTATCGGTGTATTCGGATACGCGGGAATGCCCAAGCACGAAGCGGAACGAAATATGCGTTTATTTTCAGAAAAAGTTGCTCCGAAGCTCAGGGATTTGCCGGATGCGTCAATACGCCAAGCTGCTCAATAGATTTCAAGCTTGTAGGCAGACTAAATACGAACCGAACCAGCGTTGTATCAATTGTTCCTTAGCGGCAAAACCGACTTATTTAAGCAGATTTTCCTATCTTAATAGCAAATGCAGACTATAAAAATCAGAGCTTTACGCCCCGTCGACTTTCTAAAATGAATCCCAAATCCAGGGTTTGTTTTTTCTTTATATTTACGGCCGCACACCTAGTTTTTTCTTTGGGCCGACCATTGTCTGCAATTTGCCCTGCATCGCCTCGACATGTCGTGCGAGATAGGGGCGTGTTTCTCTTGGGTCTATGATATCCTCAACGCCAAACGCTTCCGCCGTTCTGAAAGGTGAGGAATAGAACCGAAGTTCTTCCTCAAGCGCCGCTTCCTTAGCTTTCGGATCATCTGCTGCTTCTATCTCACGCCGATATGCAACCGCGACCCCACCTTCGACAGGCAAAGAGCCCCACTCCGCTGATGGCCAAGCTAATTTGAGGTTAGCTCCCCGTTGTGGACAGGCCGCCATGCCAGCCATGCCATAGCATTTACGAACAACGAGTGTAATTACCGGAACGGTCGCCTGGCTGGCGACAAATACTGCGCGCATACCGGCACGCAGCACACCATGCGACTCCGCTTCTAGTCCGACCATAAACCCAGGAACGTCAACCAGGAAAATCAAAGGGATATGGAACGTGTCGCAAAGTTCCACGAAACGGCATTGCTTGTGCGCCTCACCAACATTCATTGCGCCACCGTACACCATCGGGTTGTTCGCAACGATACCAACAACAAAACCGTCCAAGCGTGCAAAACTAGTGATCAATCCTTTTCCAAACCGCGGCTGGATCTCAAATAAAGAACCCGTGTCAAAAATCAATTCCATTAGGCGACGCATATCGTATGGACGCCGGCGCTCCTCTGGTACGATATCCTTGAGCTCGCTTTCACACCGCCGTACTGAATCGCCGCTCTCGCTGCGAGATGGAATTTCCCAAACATTCTGAGGCATATAGGACAAATACCGCTTTACCAATTCCAGGCATTCGTCTTCATCCGAGGCAATATTATCAATGGTACCACCCATATCTACAGCAACTTTCGGCCCGCCGAGTTCTTCCTTTGTAACATCTTGACCAAGTGACCGTTTCACGACTGCTGGGCCTGCCGCAAATATTTGGCTTGTATCTTTAACCATAACGGAAAAATGCGAGAGAATTGCGCGACCCGCCGGCCCCCCAGCAGCGGAGCCGAGCACAGCGCCGACAACTGGAACTTCGCCCAACAAATCAACCGATCGGTCAAAATTATCAACACCTGGGAATACAGCATGACCACGGTTTTTTGCCGACGTTACCGACCCACCAGCTCCATCGATCAAGTTGATCAAAGGAATTCGATATTCGTGCGCAAGATCTTCGCTGAAACCACCCTGCCCGCCTTTCCGTCTGTCGAGACGTGCCGTTGTTCCACCTCTGACTGTAAAGTCTTCACCACCAACGACCACAGGCCGGTCATTAATTTTTGCAAACCCCGCCACATAAGGAGCGGGTGTCACATTTTTTAACTCGCCATTTTTGGAATATTCTCCGGCACCGGTGGTCTTACCAATTTCTTGAAATGTTCCCGAATCTACAAGCCTATTAATTCGCTCGCGAACTGTCAGGCGGCCGGCATTATGTTGTCGGCCGACATTGTATTCGCCACCCTGCGCCTCTGCCCATTCATGGCGGCGGCGCAACTCTTCAATTTCCTTATCCCAAGGCATTAGGCATCGATTACAATAACTGCTTGTCCTTCCGCAACCGCCTCTTCTTCCTCAACCATGATCTCTGCGACGGTACCATCATCGCTCGCCAAAACTGGAATTTCCATTTTCATGGATTCGAGAATTATGAGGGTTTGACCTTCCGTGACCCTCGTGCCCTCTTCGACTTCGATCTTCCAAACAGTGCCTGTAACGTCTGATTCAATCTCGATGCGGGCCATACTTAATCCTCGTTTCTAGTTGGTTGAGTTTGATTGTTACTTAGAAGGTCGTCGGCCAATTGGAAAGTAGATGTTTTCCAAGGCCGCCAGAAAGTCTGTTCCGATGCACTTTTAACATGCGAATAAGCCAATCCCGAGTATCTTCCGGTTTTATAACATGCTGCACACCGTACGAAGCGGCAATATCGTAAACACTATTTTCAAGTTGAAACTTCTCATACTTCTCCTTAAAGAGGTCTGGGTCTGAATCCTCCAGACGCACACCCGGCTTTCCATGAACGACGTTTACGGCGTAGGCCGGATCCATGAAACTGACTTCCGCTGTCGGCCAAGCAGCCACCTCCGCCGCATTCTTACCGCCCCCCATATTTATATAGGCCTGGCCGTAATTTTTGCGGATCATAACGGTCAATTTTGGGATCGTCATTAATTGCAATGCGTTCATGAAGTTCATTATTTTACCAGGCGCTTTTTGCCGCTCGGCATCGATCCCGATAACAAATCCCGGATTATCGACAAGGAAGACAACCGGAATATTGAAGCTGTCACAAAGCACCATGAAACTGCAGCACTTGTCACAGCCCTCAGCGTCTAACGCTCCCCCCTTGAACATCGGATTATTTGCAATGAAACCAACAGTCTTTCCGTCCAACCTTGCCAAAGCAGTCGTTGCCGTTTTTCCAAACCGGGCCTTTAATTCAAACATACTATTTTTGTCAGCGACCCGCTCTATTATCCGCCGAACGTCGTAAACCTGGGTACGCTTTTCCGGCAGAATATCTAAGACAGTCCGGGCAATCTCATCAGAACCCGACGGCACAGATTTCTCCGGTGGTAGTTGGGTATGGTTCTCTGGCAAATAAGATAGGAACGTTTTGATTGCATCGAGCGCTTCTTCATCCGTATCGACCGCGACATCGACAAGACCCGTCGTATCGGTGTGCATTCGCCAACCACCGAGATCTTCACCGGCAACCTGCTCTCCAATCGCCATAGACACCAATCGCTCTGATGAAACGGCCATGATAGCGCCCTTGCGCATCACGTTGAAGTCGGAGAGGCATCCGTACCAAGTGGCCGAGCCATACGCCATGCCAAGTATGGCGGATGCCCAAGGTTGCTCGCGTGTCCGCTGATACTGGCTTCCGTCGTTACCTAAAATCGCACCCATATTATAGGCGCCCATATTGTCTGGAATGCGAGCTCCTGACGACTCGCCAAGGAACACCATTGGAATGCCGCGCTCTAAAGCCGTTCGGCGCATTTGGCTAATCCGCTTCATATTAATGACGCTTGAAGATGCACCTTTGACAGTGAAGTCATTCGATACTATGACAGCTTCCCGGCCATCAATTGCACCATATCCTGTTATCTTTCCATCGCCTGGAGTACTTTCCCGATCATCGGGCAAGTGAGATAACGTGAACAAGCCACTTTCGGTCCAGGTATTCTCATCGACCAGATAATTGATACGCTCGCGCGCATTTAAAACGCCGGTATTTTTGCGACGCGCCAAGCGATCAGGCCCGCCCATGGAGAGAGCTTTGGCCAGCCGTTCTTCGTATTCGTCGTATAACTCGTCAAACGCCATCAATCGGTACCTTTGCTACCATCTCCAGAAAACACCACCCCATCGGCTTCCAGCGCTAAAATTTCGTCCAGGCTCAGTTTGGTGAATTCTCTAAGAACCGATCTTGTATCGACTCCGGGTTGTCCTCCCGCTTTGCGTATTTGACCTGGCGTTTCAGAAAGGCGTGGAACGATATTAGCCAGTTTTACACTGCCAAGGTCATCATCTGGTACTTCCACAATCATTTTCCTGTCCGCATAATGAGGGTCCTTGAAGACATCCTCCATGGTATATATGCGGGCGGCTGGCACTCCTGCCTCATCGAGTAGTTGTTCCAGGTCCTCAATAGAGTAATTTTGCGTCCAAGTGCCGACAATTTTATCAATTTCATCTTCATTTTCATTTAAAGACACTTGATCTGGTAACCGAGTGTCTTCCAAAAGATCCGCCCGCCCCATCACCGTTGCAAGCCGACGCCATGTCGGCATATTTCCGGCAGCGATATGGATATAGCGGCCATCTTTCGTGGGATAATGATTGTTTGGTGTACTATTCGGCAAGCGTCCACCTTGTCGTATCGGCACGAAGCCTGTTTTCTCGAATGCTGGTACATACGGTTCCATATAGCTAAACGCACACTCATACAGTGCCGCATCGATACACTGTCCCTTACCAGTGGCGCGTTTATGCAAGACCGCCAGCGCGACACCGTATGCGGCGTAGGTCCCAGTAATCTCATCGGTCAAAGAAACAGCTATACGTGCTGCTGGCCGATCTGGATCGCCTGTGATGTGCCGCATGCCACTAACGGCTTCGCATACGACGCCGTAGCCAGGTTTGTGGCTATATGGACCAGTTTGTCCAAAACCGCTAATGCGCACCATTATAAGGCCAGGATTGATCTCGTTCAGGTCCTCATAACCTAAGCCCCAACGTTCCATCGTCCCCGGTTTAAAATTTTCAATCAAGATATCAAATCTTGGAACGAGGGCTTTAATAAGCTCGCGACCGCGCTTATCACGAAGGTTAATAGAAGCCATTCTTTTATTTCGGAAAATACTGGATGCGTAGAGTGACTTACCGTTGTGCCGCTTTCCGAATGTCCGGACAGGATCCCCCTCAGGGACTTCAATTTTCACCACCTCCGCACCAAAATCCGCAAGCAACCGGGCGCAAAACGGGCCCGCCACCGTTGAGCCCAACTCGAGTACCCGAATACCGTCTAACGGTCCTTGCGCCATAAATTCCAAACTTTTTTAATCGCATCCGGCGGATGCTATATTCCCCAGCAGGCTGTCAATTATACCGTTTTGCCGGACCGTCAAAATTAAATTCAAACTATGTTCGGTCATTACTGCTTTAAAAATACGTATTAAGTGGCCCTGGATTATTGCTGATTTGAATCGTATATCCGGGCGAGATAGGGAGCCCTGACGGAGAGGTCTAATGACCTTGGAACACAAATTATGAACAAATCAGAGTTGGCGGCTTCCGATCCGATGACTGATGAAAGGCGCGAGCATGAATCCGATATGGATGCGCTGCATGTGCTACCGCTTAACATTATTCCATTCGAACTACTGGGGCTTAAACGTGCGAAATTGATCAAAAACGTGCGCCTCGAAACCGTTATAGAAATGTTTCGCGATGCCAGCACGGGCAGCGGACAGGTCCGTTTAGAAGAGGCTGCAAAGATTTTAGGAATAGCAGAAGAAGAGACCCATCCTGACCTTAAAAAGCTGAAAAGCCTCTCCGGTTTAAATAGCTTCGATGTCTTTACGTTACGTCTCGAATTACGGAATGCAGGCGTGGTTTTAGAAGAACACGGAGAACTCAAGCTTTCAAAGTCAAAAAATGAAGAACTTACTGACTATATGAGCGAATTTACGCGCCCACTCATTTCCCAGGTGTATTCCAGTTCCAACACAGACATTTCCAGTGTCAATCAGATTATCGACATGTTCAAGCATCCGGATCACGGCCAAGCTGCGGAGAATTTAAGAAAGCTGGCAACCACACTGAATTTGACAATGCCAGAGATCCCGCGCTTTTTGGAAGATTACGGTGATATTTTTCTTTCAGTTGCCTATTTTAAGAATTGCTTTGAAATAATTAATCCAATTATTTTCGATTTTACAGAATCAATGGAGAAATTAAGAATAAACCCACAAATAAAAGATGATAAATTATTTATTAATAATTCATTATTTGTAGAAAATACTTTAAACAGCGTTACTTTATCGATCACCAATCGCTTTGATAGTTTCCAACGCCACTCAAACGAAATGTGGAACGACATCAACGCAAAATCTTTCAGTCGCGTAAAACAGCTTATTTCCAGTCACCACTCAACCATAGGCGGGGTGCTTTGTGGGCTAGCTGTTAAAATGAGCATGTGGAACGAACTTTTCGCCGCTCGCAGAGGAAGCCCACAAGCCCGCGCAGATTTCATTCTTCACGAAATGCTCCCCGGTATCGAGAAAATTGCGGAAATCGAAGCATCTGCGCCTAAAAGTCTTTAACTAATGAGATTATGCGCCGCAGCGACTAATCACAAAACCCTGCTTTAAGGGACCGTTTCTAAACCTATATTTTTTAGTACTCGCAACTCCACACCACCACAGCGGAGCGATTTCCAAAAAATTAAACTACCGACATTTAGCTCTGCTTGAATGGCGCGATACTAATTCCTTGGCCCAGACTTGGCGCAAACTATTCGTAACGCCAACTGAATCGTCTCCCTATTTTTTAATTAATTCTAGAATTTCGATATCGGTACAATTAACGCATCGACCGCACAGGCGCCCTGCCCTTCGGGCAAAACAATAAACGGATTTATGTCGATACTATCGATACGATCGCTATTTTCATAGCCAAAAACCGATAGTTTTGATAGCGCGTCAGCAAGAGCATCAATATCCGCAACAGAACCGCCACGCACGCCTTCAAGAAGCGAGTAACCCTTAACCTCACGGATCATTTCATGCGCCTCTTCGACCCCAAATGGAGCTAACCGGTAGGAGGCATCCTGCAGCACCTCAACGAAGATACCCCCCAATCCGAAGACAACTACAGGGCCAAAGATTGGATCACGCTTTACACCAAGGATCGTTTCTATACCGCCATCGATCATCGGCGCGACTACGACGCCTTCAATCATAGCGTCGGGCTTATGATTACGCCCACGCTCGCAGAGCATCTCAAAAGACGCGCCGGCATCTTCAGGTCCAATGTTTAAAATTACGCCTCCAATTTCTGACTTATGCAGAATATCGGGAGAAACGAGCTTCATGGCCGCGGGCTTGTCGAGCGCTTTCACCGCCTTAACCGCCTCTTCAAAGGACGATACAAGGGTTTCAGCAACTACTGGTATTCCTGCCTCCGCCAGCAATTTTTTCGCGACTACTTCACTATTTTTTTTGGTTGGTGGAATTTTAACGCCTGCACCGGTCAGCGGCGGCACCGATAATTTGGCCGCAAAGCCTCGCCCAAACTTCAGAAGTGCTGACGCGATGCCAACCGCCCGTGTCGGTTCTTGTGAAACGATATAACCGAGCTCTTCCAATTCATGGCGATGCTCGCCGTCGACGTAAACGCCCGCAATAATTGGTATTTCTGCGTGTTTCTCCCGGATATTTCGGAAAATCTGCATGAATATATCTGCAAGCGCCGGAGACTGTGTCGCCATGGCCATATAAATAACGATGATATCGCAGACGTCTTCCTCGATCAAAATGTCGAGGCATTTCTCGACTAGAGATGGGTCATTTAAGGTTTGTCCCGTAATATCGACCGGATTGCGGGTGCCAGCATATGGGATAATTTGGCGGATCCTATCCTGTGCACGCTCCGTCAATTTTGGCACATCCATACCAAGACGGCTGGCAACATCCGACATTAATACCCCAACCCCGCCAGAAATGGTTAATAGACCAACCCGGTTACCTTTCGGGAAGCTACGTGTAACGCTGCACGCATAAGCAAGGTCGTAAAATTCATCCATCGAATGGGTGCGATGCGCGCCGTATTTTGCAATCACTGTATCAAAGACAACATCTGAACCGGCAATCGACGCGGTGTGCGACATAGCTGCTTCCGCACCGATATTCGAAGCTCCTACCTTAGTAACGATCACTGGCTTCCCCGCTATACGCGCAGCTTCCAACCCCTCCATAAAACTTTTGCCATCCTTGCAACCTTCCATGTAAAGCAAGATAACCCTGATCGCATCATCCGCCACGTAGTAGTTAAGTATTTCAGACAGGCCGATATCGCCTTCGTTGCCGGTTGTAGCCCAATGGCTGACACCCAATTGACGATCTCGAGCCTCATAGTAGGCTACCGCGCCATACGCACCGCTTTGACTAACAATACCGATCGGCCCGGTCTTCGGTGGCATGGTTTCCATCGAAAACCCAAACGTCATGATCATTCGGGAATTAAAACCGGCAAGGCCCATACAATTCGGCCCCATAATCCGCATGCCCGCGTCGCGCCCTATTTGTAGCAAACGCGCTTGCGCTTTCGCGCCGCCATCACCCGTCTCCGCAAAGCCGGAACTGAAGATAACTGTCGCTTTTACACCCTTGTCAGCGCAGGCCCGGACCGTGTCTTCAACCATCGCAGACGGCAAGGCGATAAGCGCCAAGTCGACATCTCCTGGGACATCTGTGAGCGATTTATATGCCTTCAAACCCTGGATTACGTCATAGTTGGGATTGATCGGATAAATCTCGCCCTCAAAATTATAGTGCTTTAGATAGAAGATCGGCCGGCCGCCGATCTTCTTTTCGTCCGACGATGCTCCCATCACAGCTACAGACTTCGGACGAAACAAAACGTCCAGTTCGCCTTTTCGAATTTGGGTTTCGCCCATCACATGACCCTTAAACGAAATGGGGTCGGTGCTCGAAAGAGCACCGACCCCGCGCAAAGCCCTCTCGGGCTAATTGCATCACCGCAAAAACTACCCAATGATCTGCTTCGGCAGCCAAAGGCTAATTTCTGGGTACATGATCAAGACCACCAAAGTCAAAATATCCATGGCCAGGAACCAAAGGATACCCTTGAAGATTGTTTCAACGGGAACAGCGTCCCCAACCACCCCTTTTAGGACATACACATTCAATCCAACTGGCGGCGTAATAAGACCGATCTCCAGGAACTTAACCATGATTACCCCGAACCATACCAGGTCGTAGCCTAGATCTTGGATGACCGGCGTGACAACGGGCAGGGTCAAGAGCATCATGCCCAGTGGATCCATGAAGGTGCCGAGCACGACGAATACTAAAGATAGGCTCAAAAGGATCCAGATTGGATCCACATCAAGTGTAGTCGCCCAACCTGTCAAATGACCGGCGACACCTGTCAACGCGATAAATCCGACGAAAATCTTCGCCCCCAAAACGAGCGCAAAGACGTTAGCGACCTGTTTCGCGGTCTCGATGGCGGCGTCCTTACTGGCCTCCTTCGTAAGACGGCGGGTGATAAACCCTAGGATCCATGCCCCTGCACAACCAGCGGCCGCAGCTTCGGTTGGTGTCACGATACCGCTGTAGATACCACCCATTACAATAAGGAATAGCACAAGGATCGACCACACACCCTTTAGCGCGATGAAACGATCTGCCCACGATACGTGCTCTGCCTTCGGCGCCAATTCCGGGTTGATCGTCGCTCGGATCCACACCATACCCATGTAAATTGCGGCCGACATCACACCCGGGATCAATCCAGCCATCAATAGCTGACCGATGGATTCCTCAGTAAAAATACCATAAAGGACCAT
>MDTE01158656.1_pt1 | contig 22266 bp, 20 predicted proteins | sample 811231 | NCBI WGS metagenome assembly MDTE01 (sample SAMN05326651, study PRJNA326480) | marine metagenome | isolation source: seawater | place: Indian Ocean: Red Sea | collected 2010 | reverse complement strand
GGACGCGAGGCTTACTGGTTTTCCAGTGTCAGCTACTTCTGCCTCTAAAAAATCGTCAAAACGGTTCTGAATTCCACCAACAATTGCTGTTACCAATTTAAGTCTTTCAGCAAGAGGCATAGTTCCCCAAGGTCCATTAAGGGCATCTTTTGCTGCTTTCACCGCGGCATCCACATCGGCCTTGCTCGCTTCATTGACTACTGAAATTATTGAGCCATCTACAGGGCTAATATTTGTAAAAGAATTACCGGAGCGTCCGGTGCAGTACTCACCATTAATGAAATTCATTGTCTTATGATTGTTAGACAAATCAGGTGTTGCCACTTTACTTCTCCATTTGAATAAAAATTGAAAAGGTCACATTTGTGTCTCTATTTTTGTTTTATTTTAATAAAATACCTACCGGCGTCATCACGTTTTAATATTTCAGCAGCTCGTAATTCCCCCCATGCACGTAAAAATTCCTGCCATGGTATGTCCATGTGCTGATCGACGATATCGTGGAACTGCTCCGCGTTGACTTCCAAAGAGTTTTTTATTTTTTTTGCTAGGGGACTCATTCAAAATCCTCCAATTTAAAACGATCTCTTCCATAATTTTTAATACGCCTGTAAAGAATTTTAGGCACCCCTTCCGGGATTGTTGCATCAATCCCAAGTTTAGCAGTGGTGGGTAAACCACCCTTTCCTAATAACCAGGATTTAACGCTAGGGTCGATGTGTTTTGCCCTGGCTCCTTCAAGAATGATGGCATCCTGGTTCGCCTGTACTCTAAATGCTATCGCCCAATCGAGTTCATCCGGGTCATATATATCAATATCCTCATCTGTAACGATAACAAATTTAACTTCTGCAACAGATAGCAGAGCGGCAACAGCGTTCTTTCCCTCTCCTGGACGCTTCTTGATAGAAGCGATTAGGGACCAATAACCACAACTGCCAACTGGTGCCCTTATATCTACAGGCTGTACACTAGCAATTCGGAGAGCCTGAAGACCCGCTGCCTCGGTGACTGGCGCAGCTAGCCAATCATTTTCCCATGGCATCTGAAGCATATAGAAAATTGGATCTCGGCGGTGTGTAATACATTTTATACGAAAAACAGGGTTCCACTTTACATCACCGGATATTTGGCTGAATTCCCCAAAAGGGCCTTCATCCGCTGTCCATCCGATAGGCAACAACTCTCCTTCTAAAATCATTTCGGCGTCTGCTGGTACTTCTAAGTCTAGAGATTTACATTTGACCATCTCGAGGGCTTGGCCACGCAATCCTCCGGCTAGTGCAAGTTCGTCTATATCAATTGGGGCTTTATACGAGGCTGCTAACATATCTAGAGGATGTACGCCCACCGCTATAGCGATTGGCAGAGGTTCACCTTTATCTAATGCCCGCTGATAATAAAAACGCATGTCAGAGGGTGAAACTAAATCAATACCGGTTTCGTTTGGTGTCCGGTACATCAACCTGTAGCAACCGACGTTGGATCCATGTTCTGGGTCATTGGAAATAGCAAAAGTACCTGAAATATATGGCCCACCGTCAAATAGATGCATCATTGGTAGAGGTATAGTTGTGAGATCAACATCATCTCCTTCCATAATTATTTCTTGGCAAGGAGCGGATTTTACAGAAATAGGTTTGATCGGCCTCGTGGATCTAGACTCAAATTCAAATGCAACACGATTTTCAGGACACCCCATAGCAATGGCTAAACGTTTGCGTGTTGAAACAAGGGCGGTGGCTACCCTCCATCCGGGATAATCAATTATATTTTCAAAAATAGTGGCTTCATCGACCTGATCTCCAAGAGAAGACAACTGTCGGCAATCGACGGGTTTTTTAATGTGCTTTAATTGTTCTGCATCTTCTAGGTCATTCAGGAAATCCCGAAATCCATTTTTGTTCATGATCTTTTCCCATGAAATTGTTCCATAAAACTAACTTAGACGTCTTACTTTAGTCTAGGAGTGGCAAACAAAAAGTTTTTATTCTATATTAATGTTATATAAAGAGGTGCGTGTCATGTGGTTTTCTTCGCAAAAGTTGGAATTACCTTCCGCCGAAGATTCTCTATCTGGTAGAGAAAACAAGGTAGAAGTTGCTGATAGACATTTTGTAAATGGGAACCCACTTGAACCCCCGTTTCCTGAAGGTATGGAAAAAATTGTTTTTGCTCTCGGTTGTTTCTGGGGTGCGGAAAGATTATTTTGGGAGATTGCTGGTGTTTACTCGACTGCTGTCGGTTATATAGCTGGGTTTACAAAGAACCCCACATATGAGGAAGTGTGTTCCGGCCGAACTGGACACACAGAAGCGGTGTTAGTAGTGTTCGACCCAAAAAAGGTAAATCTAACAAATCTTTTAAAAACTTTCTGGGAAGGTCATGACCCTACTCAGGGTATGCGGCAAGGTAATGATGTAGGTACTCAATATCGTTCAGGGATTTATTTATATTCTGCCTTGCAGCGCCAGGTTGCAGAAAAATCATTGGAAAAATTTGGCAAGGCACTTCTGCAAGGAGGGTATGGCGGTATTACCACAGAAATAAAAGAGGGATCCGTGTTTTATTATGCGGAAGATTATCACCAACAATATCTTGCTAAAAATCCTGGAGGTTATTGTGGTCTCGGAGGGACAGGCGTGGTTTTACCTGTCCAAGGGCCTTGGGAATGAATGTAGGGCGCAATCTTTTTTTCTGATTGGAAGAAACCATCTTAATGTAGGCACAATTTATGGAACTCTGTTATCAATAAAGAATCGCTTGAAAAATTAGCTTTATCCACATGGCAACTATTATAGCGATCACACATCGATTAAACCATTTCGGACTTATATATGGGGTTGTCCACATCCCGAATTGTGTAAAAAGGATCGTTGGTATAAGTGCCCAGATCCCCTGAATAATCCTTTCTTCAGTATATAGGCCTAAACCACCAATCGCTATGACGTGGGTACCTGAAATGACAAGAAACATTAATGAAACAGCAAATACGTAAGTTTTACTGTGCAGGCGGTATGAGTGTATCCAGCTTGCAATTACCGGCCCGGCTATTCCGGTTGCGCCCTGACACATGCCTGCAATTAAGGCTAAAACTGGAGCAGTTTTTTTCGCAACCTCCCCCTTAAGTTGAAAATCTGGTTTTAAAGCCAAGAGCAATAAATATAAGCCAAGCCAACCGACAAGCAGCCATAGTAATGCAATATCTGAGAGTGAGGCTAAAACTAGCGCTCCTGTGGCCGTCCCAAAGCCCGCTGCAATTAGAGATATTTTTAGATGCGGGACATCGGTGTTCATTTTACGGTAACGCCAGCAAATCCAAATGTTACTCGCTGCCACAGGGATCGTTAAAACAACTATTGCGTGTTCCGCACCAAGAAAAGCCGCGAGAGTTGGAACTGCAATCGTCGGCAATCCAATACCAACCGCTCCCTTAAAATATGACCCAAGAGCAATGGCAATCAGGACGATCATAAGCGCTTCGTAACTCATAAATGCACCGATACTTGTTGGGAGCAATGGAGGAACATTTTATTTTATAGACCAATACATTGCTAGGCTGCGGTTTTCAAGAATTAGAAAAATATTAGTTAGAGAATGACTATAAACCCCCCACGTACCTTGTTAATTTGTTAACGGCTGATATTTTTATGATTATAGAGATAAAAACACTAAATTAGGGGGATGTAGCGTGTCGGCTGAATACGCTCTTTTTAGCAAAGAAGAAAATGAAATCCTGACCCGTACTGGCCCAGGAACACCGATGGGTAAACTTTTACGAAGGTATTGGCTGCCGGCAATAAAGTCGGATGAGATACCGGTTCCGGGAGGAGATCAATTACGGCTGAAACTGTTGGGTGAAGATTTGATAGTGTTCCGATCTACCGATGGTCGTGTTGGTGTTTTGGACCAATTTTGTCCGCATCGTCGGGCAAATTTGTTTTTCGCCCGTAATGAAGAATGTGGTTTACGTTGTACTTACCATGGTTGGAAATTTGACCTTGATGGAAACGTTATCGAAATTCCTTCCGAACCTGACTTTGAACAGTGGGAAACGAAGCCCAGAGTAAAGGCTTATCCTACAGTAGAATCTGGAGGAATTATATGGGTATACATGGGGCCGTCAGGGCAAAAGCCTGCCCCACCTGAATATGAATATTGTCTGGTTCCAGACGAGCATCGATTTGTGACAAGGCGTTGGGAAGAATGTAATTGGTTGCAGGGAATGGAAGGTGGAATCGACCCGGTACATGTCCCATTTTTGCATAAATATGAATTGAGCACAGATCCATTACATCGCGGAACTGCGGGTGCGGATTTAACATCGGCTACAAACATTTTTTATGACAGTGTTGATCAACCCTACGGTGCTAATGTTATCGCGCGAAGGGATGCCGAGGATGAAAATTATTACTGGCGTATAGGTCAATGGATATTTCCTTGTTTCACGATAGCCCCCCCTTATGGAGATTTTGCGATGGGCTCTAATGCTTGGGTGCCACGCGATGATAACAGTTTCTGGCGGTGGATAATTAGTTGTCACCCTACACGTAAACTAACAAAAACCGAGATTTCAGCGATGGAAGAGGGAAAAGGTACCCATGTCAGGTTAAACGATGATCTGAAAGGGATAGCTAATAGAGAAAATGACTATTTGATCGATCGCGAGGGCCAACGTGCGGAGAAAACGTTTAATGGTGTATATACAGTTGGTTTACAAGACAAGGCGATGCAGGAGAGCCAAGGCGAGATTCATCAACGTCAGTTTGAATATTTGGTAAATAGTGATAAGTCTATAATTAAGATGCGCCGAAGATTGCTGGCTACTGTAGGAATTAATGAACAGGGCGGAGAGTTGCCGGGACTTACTGCCGTAGACCAGAGAATTAGATCAGCATCCCTCGTAAAGCCTAAAGGCATACCTTATGAAGAGTTGAGTGAAGACATTTTAGTATCACGTAAGGGTACTCCTGTTACATCCATTTAAATACCAAAGGCGAGAGGGGCGTTAAGCAATGACATTAATTTTATCTAATGAAGATATTGAAAAAGTACTTGAGATGGATTCTCTCGTGCCGGTATTGGAAGAGGCTTACATAGAGCTTGTGGAAGGACGGGGCGGAAATCGTCGCCGTTCCGATATTGTAACTCCCACTACCCTCCGTGATGATGGTTTGTATGCTTTGAAATCAATGGATGGAGTGATCCCAAAGCTAGGTGTCGGGGCAATAAGGTTGAATTCTGATATACTGACTTTTCCAACAAATGGAAACGAAATGAGAAGAGTTAAGGTTCCTGCAGCCCCAAATAATCGCTATGTTGGATTGGTTTTGTTATTCAGTACTCATAATGGGGAACCTTTAATGATTTGTCCCGATGGCGTTATGCAGCGCATGCGTGTCGGGGCAACTAATGGTATTGCTGCTAAACACCTAGCGTTAGCTGAAGCAGACACTCTTGCTGTACTCGGTTCTGGTTGGCAGGCGGGTGCCGCAGTGCTCGCCCATGCAGCAGTTCGTAATCTTAGTGATGTTCGAGTATACAGCCCGAACCCAAAAAATCGAAAGGATTTTGCTCTAGAAATGTCGGAGGCCCTAAATATTGATGTAAGAGTGTGTACATCTGGGGAAGAGGCGTGCAAGGGGGCGCATATGGTGGCCTGCGCTACAAACGCGGTAATGCCAGTATTCGCAAAAGAATGGCTAGAACCAGGTATGCACATCGGAACCGTGCGCCCCGGAGCTACTGAAGTTGAAAAAGCAGCGTGGCCGGAGATAGAAATTTTTGTTTTATTAGATCACGATGATAATGCAGAGATGATTTATACGCATGGAGTGCTGGTGGGAGAAGATAAGGTTGGGTCATACGGTGTTGAACACGATGATTGGCACAATTCTCTGCCTTCGCTCCCACAAATTATTAATGGCGACCGCGAAGGTCGAACCGATGATACTCAGTGTTCTTGTTTTTTGAATAATCTCGGAATGGGATACCAATTTGCCGCTACTGGATATGTAGTCTATCAAAAGGCTAAGGAGTTAGGACTAGGAACCGAATTACCTACTGATATGTTTACAGAAACTGTTCACCCTTAAAAGCCCAAATTTAAACAAATAAACTAGCCAACATTTTTCGAATTTCTTCTGGCATAATAGTCGATTTTCTATGTGTCAGATCAAAGAAAACTTCAACAGCTTCTTGAGTTGCAATTTGCTTCTTTGTCTCCGCGTTCTCCATAACCTGTGTGTAGGTTAAACTTTTTGTGCCCAAACGAGTAAAACCACTTTTAATAATAATTAGTTCGCCCTCGTTTACCTCGTTAATAAAATTATTGATTGTACGAGCTACAACGACACCTAAGCCGTTTTGTTTTAACAAAGCTTGGGCACCATCTATATGGTTCCAAATATGAAATCCTGCATCATCAAAAAAGTGTGCGTAAAAGCGCACGTTCATATGGCCTAAATGATCGCAAAACCATGGGTGAACAACAGCACGATGGGTCTCCATCCATTTTGTCATTTACATTCCTTTTTTGTGTTCAACTATAAGTAATCATAGGGCAGCGTGACAATTGAGGAAATGGCGTTAACATATACAAATGAAAGCAGCAGTAATAGAAAAGCAAGGTGGGTCGGATTGCATAAATTATAGGGATTGGCCTGACCCTAAGCCAGGACCCGATGATGTTATTGTAAGAGTTAAGGCGTGTGGTTTAAATCATCTCGATATATTTGTGCGCAGAGGAATGCCCGGGTTTCCAGTTCCCATGCCCTTTATTTCTGGTGGTGATATCGCAGGCGAAATTTTTGAGGTAGGACAAAAAGTGCGTGGTTGGGTTCCAGGAGACCGGGTTACTCTCAACCCGGATACACATGAAGGTATGATTGGTGAACAATTATATGGTGGGCTTGCGGAATTGGTAAGAGTGCCATCAAAGAATCTTGTAAAACTGCCGGAAAGTTTATCCTATGAAGAGGGAGCTTCAATACCGATCGCATACGGTACTGCTAATAGGATGCTCTTCGGTAGAGGGAATATAAAAGAACAAGAAAAAATGCTTATTTTGGGTGCTAGTGGTGGCGTTGGAATAGCATGTATTCAATTTGGCAAAATGGCTGGAGTCACAGTTATTGCAGCAGCCGGTACTGCAGAGAAATGCAAAAAACTTAGTAATATTGGAGCAGATTACACAATAGATTACTCAAAGGAAGATTTTAGCGCTGCTGCCTGGAAAATTTCTGAAAAAGAGGGTGTTGATGTTGTTGTAAATTTTACAGGCGGCAATACATGGGCTCCTTGTCTACGCACAGTAAAACCGGGAGGTCGAGTTTTAACATGTGGTGCCACTGCGGGTCACGCGCCAAAAACTGATTTACGATATATTTGGGTTAGAGAACTTAATATTCTTGGCTCAAACAGCTATAGCCAAGAAGATGTTGAACAATCAGTAAAATACGCATCTGAAGGTAAAATCAAACCCGTAATAAGCAAAGTTATGCCATTGAAGGAAGCAGCAGAAGCAGAAAAATTAATGGAGGATCGTAACTTTCTTGGAAAAATTATCCTTTGTCCTTAAACATTAATTAGAGCCAAGAAATTCTTCAATATATAACTTTACAGCTTGGCGGTCGACCTTGCCGGTTCCCCCTATTGGTAATTTGTCAATAAATATGACATGTCTAGGGTGGGCATACGCTGCCCCATGTTTCAAAGTAAAATTCTTAATGGCCTGCTCATTAATATTTGCTTTTGGTCGCACGGTTACTAATGCTGCGGGTGCGAGCCCTTTAACTTCATGTTTTATGGGTATAACTACCGCATCAATGATATCTGGATGTTGAACTAATAATAGTTCTACTTCCTTGGGATAAATATTTTCACCGCCGCATGAAAATTGATCATCTATACGTCCCAAAAAATAAAAAAACCCTTGGTCGTCTCTCTTGAATATATCTCCTGTATGAAGCCAGCCATCAGACAGTCTTTCTTTTGTCAAATCCGGTCGCTCATTGTAGGCATAGAGCACCGCGGGTGATTTTACCCATAATTCCCCCTGCTTGGCACTTTCCAGACCGCTATCCTCAACTAGTTTTACAGCCACTCCGGGTGCTGGGACGCCACAACTTCCCCGGGGAGTATACCTTCCATCTGTTGGCGCCCGTAATGGTCCTCCGCCTTCTGTCAAGCCATAAGCCTCTTCAACTTCCGCATCAAAAGCCTTCTCAACGGCTTTTAGTAAGTCAGCTCCGACAACGGCTGATCCCATTTCTAGACATCGTAAATAGGGAAATTCGAGTTCTTGGAGTAATTTTGTTTCTGCGAGCATCATTCGATACATTGCGGGAACACCTCCAGTTTCAGTACATTTATATTTAGCGAGGGCGTTCAGCATTAATTTTGGTTCAAAATGTGGTAAAATGACTGCAGAGCCCCCTACAAAGAGTTTTGGTTTTATAGAAACACGCATCGCATTTTTATGAAAAAGAGGACCCGCAACCAATGCGCGGTCGGTATGGCTTGAAGGCCAGTATTTTTGAGAACTTTTAATTCCCCATAACATTCCCTCGTGCGTAAGTAATACGCCTTTGGGGAGTCCAGTTGACCCTGATGTGTAGGGTAGAAAAGCAATTTCACCATGACTAAATTCACTGGGTCCAAATTGTTTTTGTGCAAACGTTTCTAATGAGTGTTCATAGTCAAGCCAGCCATGAGGAACAGGATTGAGTGCTATCAATGTTTGTAATTTATTATTTTCAATCACTTCAACTAAATCTTCGTTGCAATCAGGTTCTATAATTGCGGCCCGACAGTCGGAATCTTTAATAATAAAATCTATTGTTTTAGCACCCAATTTAATATTCAGCGGGATAGGAATAATTCCCGCTCTCATTGATCCAAAAAATATTTCGATGAATTCGGATCTATTCCCCATGCCCAGCAACAATCGTTCCCCTTGCTTGACTCCAATGTTTAAGAGCATAGATGCAACATTAGTCATACGACGGGATAACTGCCCATGAGTTATTCTTGTGACCTTTGTTCCGGATAGATCTATCAATGCTGTTTTGTTTGGGTAGGTATCTGCAGCGCCGCTATTAAAATAGCCAAGATTAGATTTTCTATAGTCCATGAGAAAATCTATGTTTTTAGATTACACCAGGACGGTATAGTGGGTTTGACTAATGTGTTCTCTGCCAATAATTCTCGGTCTTCATTGAGAGCTTGGTTTAGTGCTTCAATTCGCAACATAGCTAACCCCTGATTATTTGTAACCGCCAAAATTTCTCCGACTCCTTTGCCCTGAGACAAAATGTTTGTCCCTGTCGTGGGTATCTCCCCCTGAAATGAAACAGGAAAAAGACGTTTCTTGACTAGGTTTCGCACCTTCATTCTTGCTGTTACCTCCTGTCCGACATAACACCCCTTAGTAAAGGAGACGGCCTTCAATTCATCAAACCCAAGTTCCAAAGGAAAATAACCTCTTAACATGCTATTTGGTATATAATCAGCAACCCCTAAGGATATTTGTAAGTGCTTATACCAAATTTCATTTTTTTCTATAAATCCATTCATTGGAATGATTTGGTTTTCAAACTCATTAGGAATAATCGCTCTAGTGCCTAATTGCGTGAGGCGCGGGTCTGCAGATGTAATCACCCCTTTGAATTTATTCAAATTCTCGTACTGACCCTCGGTAGAAATTTTCACCTCATTTTGTTGTCGAATAATAGAAAATATTGAGAACGCATCTCTTCTATTATTAATTTCTACCTTTGCCCGAAGACGATACATATTTAGTGTTTTTTCCAGGGTATCAACAGTATCTTTTTGGCAGTCTATAAAAATGCCTGTGGAGGTATAAAAAATAAAAAAATCGTATAAGTATTTTCCCTGAGGGTTCAAAATGGCAGAAAATTGCATTTTTTTTTCTACTAATTTTTCCATATCATTCGTGACGATTCCTTGAAGGAAAGCCAAGGTATCTGGACCAGTAATGGATAGAATGCTCCTATCTTTTAATTTTGTGCAGTAAACGTCATGCATAGTTACTTTTAATTTTTATAAGGGTTACAAATATTGAACGTTTTCTTTAATTCTTAATATGAGGATAGCGGAAAATTTTAAAAAGTATTGAACATGAAAATCAGAGACCGAATTTATTTTATATTTTAGATTAAATATCTTGGAGTCCAATAGTTATTTTAATGAAAATTCTTTTTGTGACGTCGACGCGTATCGGGGATGCTGTTCTTTCGACAGCCATACTTCGTTACATAATTGAAAAATACCCTTCGGCTTCATTGACTGTCGCCTGCGGTCCTTTGCCAAGCTCCCTATTTGAACCAATCCCCGGAGTTGAGCGTGTTATAACAATCCATAAAAAGGCCTTTTCAATTCATTGGATTTCTCTTTGGGCCACAACTGTTACTCAATCATGGGATTTAATCGTTGATTTACGCTCTTCGGCTATAGCATTTTCTTTGCGAGCTAAATCCCGAAAGATTTTACGGTCTGATAAAAAAACCTCTGATTTACATCGTGTGGAAGAACTTGCCAGCCTATTTAATCTAGATAATCCGCCCGCTCCAAAACTCTGGATCTCTAATTCAATGGAGGATATGGGCCAAAAATTAATACCGAATGGTTCGCCTATTATTGGTTTGGGCGTTACAGCCAATTGGATGCCAAAAGTTTGGCCCTCAAAAAATTTTATTGAGTTAATTCAGCGTTTGACAAGAAAAGGGAAAATTTTTTCTGGTAAGCGGTTTGCTATTTTTGGGTCAACGAATGAACGGGATATTGCAATGCCGGTAATTCAGGGCCTCACTGATACCGAATGTATAGACCTAATCGGTAAAGCTTCAATTTCTTCGGTGACAGCTTGTATCAAAAGGTGCAGCTTTTTTATAGGAAATGACTCCGGGTTAATGCATATCGCGGCGGCTCTCGGTGTTCCAACTATAGGCTTATTTGGCCCGAGCCCAGCTGAACGGTATGGCCCGTGGGGTGACCATTGTCAGTCGGTTGTTTCTTCGGAGAGTTATCATGCGCTCATTGGAAAAAAGGATTTCGACCATCGTAGTTCAGCTAATTTAATGAATGGATTGTCTGTTGATGCGGTGGAGAAGGCTACTTGTGAATTATTTGATAGAATTAAGGGGAGTGCAAGTGGCTAAAATTTTGATGGTAGATGATGGAATAAGTTTTGATGGAAATTCCCTAGAACAGGGTCCGTTGGGCGGGGCGGAGACTGCTTTTATATCTTTAGCCAATTCTTTCTCAGAGCGAGGTCATGAAGTTTTAATAAGAAATAACTGTTCTGGGACTATGAAAAAAAACAACATTGATTGGGCTCCTTTAAAAAATGGAGTGCCTGATCATTGTGACCTTTATATTGCGAACAGGAGCGACAAATTACTTACACTTCCCTGTGATTCTAGGGCTGTAGTTTTTTGGATACATAATCCGGCCCAATATTTACTTAAGTTTCGATATTTGACAAAAATCTGGAGCCGTAAACCCGTAATAGTTTTCTCGGGTAACTTTCATGCAAATAGTTATCCGAAATGGGCGCCAGATGGCGGGCGTAAAATTATTCCGTATGGTATCTCTGACGAATTTGTTAAAGTTGAGCCAATTGGAACCATTCCAGAACCGAGGGCAATTTTTACATCAAACCCACTAAGAAGTCTTTCTTGGTTGCTTGGAATTTGGAAAGATCATATCAACCCTCAAATGTCTAACGCCGAATTACATATTTATTCTGGAGCGGCAACTTATGGAGAGCTTGGCTCATCTCAAAAAGGGCAAATGCAATTGATCTTAGATGAAGCTAATGCAATGAGTAATCAAAATGTATGCTTACATGATCCTATCCCAAAGAAGCGGCTAGCGGTTGTGCTCAGCAGATCTAGGGTTTTGCCTTATAAAGGAGATCCCGGCGAAACATTTTGTTTGGCTGTAGGTGAGGCACAGGCGGCAGGTCTACCAGTAGTTGTGCAAGATATAGGCTGCGTAGCAGAACGAGTGGTCAATGGTAAGACCGGTTTTGTAACTGGAAATGATGAAGAATTTGCAAATGCGACTCTTCAACTTTTGCGAGATGATAATTTGTGGCGCCGAAACCATGAGATGAGTTTAAGACTTCAAAGAAACTGGGGTTGGAATGACGCAGCAGCGGAATTTGAAGGACTGATAAGCTGATGCGTGTTCTTCATCTTATGGCAGGGGCCAAAGTGGGGGGGGCGGAGACATTTTTTGGTCGCCTCGTTATTGGTTTGGAAAAGGCTGGTCTTGAGCAACGAGTTATCTCTAGACATGCAATAGATAGAGAAAAAATGTTTGCAGAGGCGTCTGTTGATTATTCCACAGCTCGGTTTGGCGGTTTTTGGGATGTAACAACGCGTAGGGCGGTAAAAAAGGAAATTGGACTATTTTTACCTGATATTGTGATTAGTTGGATGAATAGACCGACAAGATTTGTTCCTAAGTTATCTAATGGTAACGGCAGAGTATTCATTCACCTCGGCTCACCTCGCGGTTATTACCCGCCAAAATACTACAAAGAGTGCGAGCATTTGGTCGTAACGACCGAAGATTTGGCCACGTTTTATATTGATAGTGGTAGGGCCACTAACGATGTATCTGTTATTCCGAATTTTGTGCCGGATACCCGGGCTATGCCGGTCCAGCGGAAGAAATATGATACCCCTGACGACGCGCCTTTACTATTGGCTTTAGGTAGATTTCATCCGAATAAGGGTTTTGATATTTTATTAAAGGCCATGCAAAAACTGCCAAATCATTTCCTTTGGTTAGGTGGAGATGGACCTTTAAAGAAAAAGCTTATGGATATGTCTCGGAATTTAGGCGTATCTGAAAGAGTAAGGTTTTTAGGTTGGGTATTAGATCCGGGCCCGCTTTATTCTGCGGCTGACGTGTTTATATGTTCATCACGTCATGAGCCCTTTGGAAATATTGTTATCGAGTCATGGCTTTATTCGACTGCAATTGTTGCGTCCGCTAGTGAAGGCCCAAGCTCAATCATAGAGCATGGGACAACAGGTTTGATTGTACCCAATGAAGATCCATTTGCTCTATCAAACGCGATCCAGGAGCTATATTTGAACCCTGTTTTCTGCAATAAACTTGCGGCGGCGGGACGTAAAAGATATCAGGAGACTTATACTGAGAAACGTGTCGTTAACCAGTACCTTAAATTATTTGAAAGACTTATAAACTAATGTGCGGGATTAATGGTGTCATGACTGCTTCGGGGGATTCTCCTGACCCGAACCTAATTACATCAATGCAAAATGCTTTGATACACCGTGGACCCGATGGGGCCGGACTTTATTTTAAGAATAACATTGGAATGGCACACCGCCGATTGGCTATTATCGACCTTGATACGGGAGATCAACCATTATCAACGCCGAATGGTACTACGCTTGTAGCTAATGCAGAAATCTATAATTATGTTGAGCTAAAATCCCAAATGCCAGAGGTTGACTTTAAAACAACCTCAGATTGTGAAGTGCCTCTGCACCTTTACTCAAAGTTTGGAGAGGGTTTTGCCCGTCACTTAAGGGGGATGTATGCTATTGCAATTTACGACCCTGAAAATCGAAGCCTGGTATTGACTCGGGATCCATTTGGAATAAAACAGCTCTACTATACGGTCGGGCCCTTTGGGTTTGCTTTTGCCTCTGAACCGCAAGCGTTTCTAGCTTCTGGCCTAATTTCTGCTGATATTCGCAAATCGGCTGCTGAAGAATTATTGCAACTTCAGTTTTCCGTAGGCAGAGAAACGGTATTGTCAAATATATTCAGGGTTTTACCTGGCGAAACAATAATTGTTGAGTCAGGAAAAATTTCTAAAACCTTTCGGCAGGATGCATTGCCATCTGGTGGCCCGCAGGAGGTTGAAGAAGAGATTGCATTGGAGCGCGTTGGGAGTGCCTTATTTGATAGTATCAATGTACATCAGCGGAGTGACGTACCCTACGGGATGTTTTTATCAGGTGGCATAGATTCGTCGGCCATACTTGCGGCTATGAGCAAACTAAATGATCAACCAGTCCATGCTTTCACAGTTGGATTCTCAGATACGGAAGAGACAGATGAACGAAAGCACGCGGCTTTAGTTGCGAAATCATTAGGTGCGGAACATACCGAAGTTGATTTTACTGAAGATGATTTTTGGAAGACTATTCCTTTGGTCGCGCGTGCTATGGATGATCCTGTGGCAGACTATGCAGAATTGCCCACATATAAATTGGGAGAAGTTGCAGGACAACAATTTAAGGTAATTTTATGCGGTGAAGGCGGAGATGAATTATTTGGTGGTTATAGTCGTTACCGTTCTGCAATACGACCGTGGTGGCGTTACCCTAGGGCGGTGCGTTCGCGGGGTGCTTTAGAGGGAATGAACCTACTTCGGACTAATTCTAGAGATTGGCGCAATGGAATTGCAGCTTACGAGACTGATATATATAGCGAAAGCCGAAGCTCATTACAAAACGTACAAGCCAATGATTTTGCTGATTGGCTCCCCCATGACCTTCTAATCAAATTGGATAGGTGTTTAATGGCACATGGTATTGAAGGACGAACACCATTCCTAGATCCGGTTATAGCGAAAGAAGCATTTCGTTTGCCGGATTCTTTAAAGATTAAAGGACGCACAGGGAAATGGATTTTAAGAAAATGGCTATCTGAGCATGCGCCAGTAGCCAAGCCTTTTTCAAAAAAAAGAGGTTTTACGGTTCCTGTCGGTGAGTGGATTTTTCGTAAGGGTAACATTTTGGGCCCTCTAGTGGCAAAACAATCCGGAATAGTCGAACTCTGTGACCCAGATACCGTTGAGGCAATTTTTAAAAGTAAAAGTCGCCGTGCAGGATTAGCAGCTTGGATACTATTATTTTATTCAGTCTGGCACCGATTGCATATCGAAGGGCTTTCCAACGATGGAGATGTTTTTTCCATTTTGAGCGATGGGTAACCAATTTTAAAATCTGATGTTAATTGTTATAATTAAGCTTTATTCGTTAAAATATTCTTGGGCTAATTTTATAAGCAATTAAATTCATTTCCAAAGTAACAACGTCTATATTCGTAATTATATTGATCGATAAAAATTGGAAGGGGAAAATTATGGGAAATTTGCCTGAAATGAACTTCGGCCACCTTGGTATTGATGTCATCAATGTTGATAAAATGGTAAAATTCTATACTGATATCCTAGGTTTTAAAGTAACTGATCGAGGCCGTGCTGGGGGCGGAAAAGGCCCCGAATTGGTTTTTCTTAGCCGTAATCCAGAAGAACATCACCAAATAGTAATGGCGGCTAAACGAAGTGATGGAGAGCGGACGACAATAAACCAAATATCCTTTCGAGTTAATAATTTGTCGGAAGTTCGGCAGGCATATAACAAGGTGGTGGAAAGTGGACTCAATGGTATTGAACCGGTAGATCATGGATCAGCATTGTCAGTTTATTTTCCCGATCCTGAAGGCAATAGAATCGAGGTTTATATGGCAACACCCTGGTATATAGCTCAACCACACCGTGAATTGATTGATTTCAACAAGTCTGATGAAGAAGTTTTAAAAGCTTGTGAACAGAAATGTTATGCAGACCCTACATATCAACCGATGGAGAAGTGGAAAAGAGAGTTTGCCGCGTCAAATTCCTAAATTTTTACTAATTAGCTATCGTTATTAAAGTTTGATTGTATTCGTCAACCAAAGCCTTAATCAATTTGGCGGCAGGTATTCCGCGGCTGAGACTAGCTCCTTGCCCACACCACATTGACATAAAATCAGTGTTATTCTCCTTAGCGGCGGCCTTTCGGAGAGGTCCTGTTAAGATATTTTGTAAAGGAAAAGGAAGAGCGTAGGAGCCCGAGTTTTCCATTTTCTCTATATAGTAGTTGCGCAACCCTCTCGCTGGACGCCCCGAAAATGTGCGAGTTACTATTGTATTATCATGACTTGTGTTTAATAGCGCCTTTTTATAATCGTCATTTACCCCAGCTTCAGGGCAAGTCAGGAATGCCGTTCCCATTTGTACTCCGACTGCGCCAAGGGCCATTGCTGCTGCAATGCCAGCCCCATTCATAATACCCCCAGCTGCAATTATTGGTGTGGATAAAAGTGCTTTTAGTTGAGCGAGAAGGGTCAGTGATCCTGTCATTGAATGACGCCAGTCTCCTATCCAGGTTCCCCGATGCCCACCAGCTTCTGACCCTTGAGCTATAATAAAATCGACACCTCTTTCCTCGGCCTGTTTTCCTTCCTCTACGGAAGTTGCAGATGCAGCAGTAAAAATACCGGCTTCTCTTAGTTCTTGTATATTTATTTTTGTTGGGAGACCTAAGTGAAAGGAACAAAATTTAATATCACTTTCAATCACTGCCTTCAATTGCTGACTGAAGCTTGGAGTAGTATCAATGATATTTTTTGGCAGTTTTAAACCAAATTTCGAAAAATAGTAAGTTAATGCTTCGGTTGCTTTGGAAAATTCTTGATCGGTATATTTTGGTTTTTGTGGTAAAAATAAATTAATCCCAAAGCTTTTATTTGTAGAGGCCCGCAATTGATTAGCCATAGTAACTATCTCGTCTTCATTAAGGTATGCCGCACCAAACTGGCCTAACCCGCCCGCATTTGATACAGCGGTAACAAGTTGAGGTGTTGTTGGCCCTCCCGCCATGGGCGCGAGCAAAATCGGGAATTCGATACCAAGGCATTTTGTCAAAGAATTTGAAAAGTTAGTCACTATGAATAGAACCTTATATTTCTTCAGTAATTATTACTATTGACTGGGTTTGATCTAGTTGTGGTCATTACTGTGAAGAATCACTAGTTCATTTTCACCAATAAACCCTGTCACGATTCGTACCCTCTCGTCCAGCATATCTCTGTTCATTGAATCGCTTTTTAGCAAGGATATTTTGCGTTCCCAATAATTCCTTTTACTTTCAGAAATTTCTAATTCTGAATTTGCTATAGCAATCTGTTGCCTAATTTGCAGCCATGCAAGTAAACCCCGGTCACCTTGTATTGCATGCAAGACAAAATATAGGAATATTAAAGCTCCTAAAATTGATCCCGCAATTTGACGCCCACGTCGGCGAATTTCTAATACAACAGACATAAACGAATCGAATCACATGATGATTCGCAGGGTCAAGAAGAAAATCCCCAGGTTAAAATTAATTCTCAAATTTACGTAAATTGTTGCAAAAAAGACTCACTATTAAAGATCAGTACGTAACCATAATGTATTTAATAATAACTTTGAGTTTCTTTTCTAAGTTATAACTCAAAAATCAATAGTTTTAACGATCAAAACGCTAGTAGTTTTGCAAACAGACTTATAACGATTTAATTATTTTAATTTTCAAATAAGGAGCAGAACAAAATAAAAACTAATAACCCTAAGTTATTGAAATTAAATAAATAAAAAATTTTTCTTGCAAAAAAGAACAAAACAGGTACAAAACAATTATGTAGAGCCTAAGTTGAACGAATCTGACGAGTATGAAATAAGGAGATTAAAATGGCAGATCCCGCTTTAAGACTTGTGGATAAGGATGTAATGGATAAATCAAAAGCACTTGATTCCGCGTTGCAACAAATAGAGCGTTCATATGGTAAGGGCTCTATTATGAAACTTGGTGAAGGTCAGGTAGTAGAAACTGAGTCTGTATCTACTGGTTCACTAGGGTTAGATATTGCTCTTGGTATTGGTGGTTTGCCTAAAGGTCGTGTAATTGAAATTTATGGGCCGGAATCCTCTGGAAAAACGACACTTGCTCTTCATTGTGTTGCGGAAGCCCAAAAAAGCGGAGGACAATGCGCATTTATTGATGCGGAACATGCACTTGATCCGGTTTATGCTCAAAAACTTGGGGTACAAATTGATGAGCTTTTAATCTCTCAACCAGACGCAGGCGAACAGGCTCTGGAAATAGCAGATACGCTCGTTCGCTCGAGCGCCATTGATGTGATTGTTATTGACTCAGTTGCCGCATTGGTTCCGAAGGCAGAGCTCGAGGGAGAAATGGGCGACTCTCATGTTGGTTTACAGGCGCGTCTTATGAGCCAAGCACTCAGAAAACTCACGGGATCTATATCACGTTCACATTGTATGATTATTTTTATCAACCAAATCCGTATGAAAATTGGTGTTATGTTTGGCAATCCTGAAACAACCTCTGGTGGTAACGCTCTTAAATTTTACTCATCTGTAAGGCTAGATATTCGTAGGATTGGGGCAATTAAGGATCGCGACGAGATTGTAGGAAATCAGACTAGAGTTAAAGTTGTTAAAAACAAAGTCGCGCCTCCATTTAAGATGATTGAATTTGATATAATGTATGGAGAAGGTATCTCCAAAATGGGAGAGCTAATTGATCTGGGAGTAAAAGCTGGCATTGTCGAGAAGTCAGGTGCTTGGTTTTCGTATGATAGTCAACGGATAGGACAGGGACGAGAGAATTCCAAGCAGTTTTTACGAGAAAATCCGGAGATGGCAGAATCAATTGAAAGGGAAATTAGAGAAAGTGCTGGCTTAATTGCAGAGGCTGCACTTAAGGAGGCACCAGCTTCAGAAAACACTGATGAAAATGAAGTGTAATATTTAAAAAAGGAAATTTCCTTATCCATTTGTTAATTTAAATTTTTGGTTAGTAATAAATTTTTTAATTTAAATTCATCAGACTGCGTAATTCTAAAAATAAATTACTATGAAGATATGTGTCTTATTATAGACATAGTGTGTTCACGTCGTTAATACTCAGGCCTTGAGACGCCTAAATGCGTTCCTTTAAGGTACTAGCGATGATGAAAACAAATGATGTTAGAACGGCATTTCTTGATTATTTTAGGAATAATGGTCATGAGGTTGTGCGCTCATCTCCTTTGGTGCCACATAATGACCCATCGCTCCTTTTTACTAATGCTGGCATGGTCCAATTCAAGAATGCATTTACCGGTTTGGAGAAACTTAATTATAATTCAGCTGCTACTTCACAAAAATGTGTTCGTGCTGGAGGGAAGCATAATGATTTAGAAAACGTTGGCTATACTGCTCGCCACCATACATTTTTTGAAATGCTGGGTAATTTTTCTTTTGGTGATTATTTTAAAGAAAATGCCATAGAGTTAGCATGGTCGTTGATTACTAAAGAATTTGGTATAGATCCCAAAAGGTTGCTTGTAACTGTCTATCACGAAGATGAAGAAGCCTTTAAGATATGGAAAAAGGTAGCAGGTTTTTCAGAAGACCGCATTATCCGTATATCTACAAATGATAACTTTTGGGCAATGGGTGATACCGGTCCGTGTGGCCCATGTTCAGAGATATTTTATGATCATGGTGATCACATTCCAGGTGGACCGCCTGGCAGTGCCGATGAGGATGGTGATAGGTTTATTGAGATCTGGAACCTAGTCTTCATGCAATTTGATCAGGTTGATTTAAAAACTCGCCTAAAACTTCCAAAGCCTAGTATCGATACAGGTATGGGACTTGAACGTATTTCCGCACTTTTACAAGGCTCGCACGATAATTACGATATTGATACCTTCCGAAATTTAATCGAAGCATCAGCTTCAATAGCTCAAGTAGATCCTTACGGTTCACATAACATTTCTAATCGTGTGATTGCGGATCACCTGCGAGCTAGTGCATTTTTAATTGCTGATGGTGTTTTACCTTCAAATGAAGGAAGAGGCTATGTTTTGCGCCGGATCATGCGAAGAGGTATGCGGCATGCGCATATTATGGGTTCTCCGGAGCCGTTAATGTATCAATTGGTTTCAGTTTTAATAGAACAGATGGGAATGGCTTATCCTGAGCTTGTTCGTGCAGAGTTATTAATAAAAGAAACACTAGAATTAGAAGAAAAAAGGTTTAAGAATACTCTTGATCGAGGATTGAAACTACTGCACGACGAAACCAGTAAACTAGGGAATCAAGAGCCTCTTTCAGGTGAAATTGCCTTTCGTTTATATGACACCTATGGTTTTCCTTTAGATTTGACCCAGGATGTTTTAAAGGGACAAAATCGTTCAGTTGATATTCGTGGTTTTGAGAGCGCAATGCAGGGCCAGAAGGAGCATGCTCGTCGGGCGTGGGTGGGCTCAGGAGAAATTTCTGATGAGACTATATGGTTTGATATTAGGGACTCTGTCGGCGCAACAGAATTCCTTGGGTATCAGAGCGATAAAGCCGAAGGCAGAGTTTTAGCTATTGTTAAAGATGGAAACTCAATAAAGAGAACTAAAGTTGGAGAGCAAGTTAGTATAGTTGTTAATCAAACTCCTTTTTATGGCGAATCTGGTGGGCAAATGGGAGATGCGGGCGTTATCAAAACAACGGACAATGGTATTTTTGAAGTAAGTCACACGCAAAAGAAAGTTGGTGATTTGCATGTACATATCGGCTCTGTAAAAACCGGAACTTTAAATTTAAATGATGTAGTAGAAATGCAGATTGACGTTAGCAGACGTTCCGCCCTTTGCAGAAATCATTCTGCCACGCACTTATTACATTCTACGTTACGTCGTCAATTAGGTGAACATATTACCCAAAAAGGTTCTTTGGTTGCGCCCGATCGCCTTCGGTTTGACATTAGTCATCCGAAGCCCATCACCGCTAATGAAATGACCGAAATTATGGATGGTGTAAACCGACAAATAAGAAAAAATTTTGAGGTGACCACAAGGCTTATGACACCCGATGAAGCTTTAGAAGAAGGGGCTATGGCATTGTTTGGAGAAAAATATGGGGATGAGGTTCGTGTTGTTTTAATGGGCGCTGAAAATGAAACCTCTTATTCCTCGGAACTATGCGGAGGTACTCATGTTAAGCGGACTGGTGATATAGGCTTGTTTAGAGTTGTATCTGAAAACGCGGTATCAGCGGGTGTGAGACGGATAGAAGCTGTTACGGGTGCAGTTGCGTTGGAGAAAATTGATAAAATACAAAGCATATTACAAGAAGCAGCAAAATTATTAAATGTTTCAGCTGAAGACGTAGTAAGCCGGATTAATAGTTTGCTTTCAGAGAGAAAACATTTAGAAAACGAGATCTCTGATGCTCGCCGTAAATTTGCTACCTCTGGGAATAGTCAAACCGGAGAATTAGCTAAGGACATTGCTGGTGTTTCATTTGTCGGAAAGGTCTTAGAGGGAATCCCTTCAAAAGAACTCAAATCACTCGTTGATGAATTAAAAAAGAAAATAGATTCAGGTGTTATTGCAATTTGTAGTGTTGATGAAGAAAAGGCATCGCTCGTTGTTGGAGTGACCAAGGATCAACTTGAAAAATTTGACGCGGTGACCCTCGTTCGTGAAGGATCAAAAGCACTGGGAGGAAAAGGCGGAGGAGGGAGGCCAGACATGGCTCAAGCGGGAGGTCCTGATACTAATAATGCGCCTGCGGCAATTACGGCCATAGAAAAAGCGTTATCAAGTTAACACCAACTCAAATATATGAAGTTAAAGGATTATAAATTTATTTTATAAATTTTCTAAAGTTGGTATCAAGCGGTCTGGTGTGTCAATGGAAATATAAAGATTTTGTGTTTGCTCGCTTGCAAATCCCTGTTCAACTGTCCCTTTAATAAGATTATAAAAATCTTCCCAATATCCCATTATATTCAGAAAAATTATCGGTTTCTTGTGCAAACCCAGTTGTTTCCAAGTAATAATCTCTAGACTTTCTTCAAGGGTTCCGACCCCGCCGGGTAAAACAACTATCCCATCCGCCAATTCGAACATCCTTTCTTTGCGCTGGTGCATATTGTCTACCACTTCTAGTTTAGTTAAGCCGCGATGACTTAATTCGCGATCTTTTAAGTGTTGAGGTATAACACCAGTAACCTTTCCACCGGACTCCAGAACGCTATTAGCTAAAAACCCCATCAAGCCGGAGCTACCACCGCCATAAATTAATTGAATTTGGTTTTTCGCTAATTCCGAACCTAAACTGACCGCTGCAGCTCTAAAAACCGAATTATTTCCTTGTGATGCGCCACAAAATACGCATAAGTAATTAATATTCATGAGCCCTAATAACACGAATATGAAAAATAGAACAATAAATCCACTTGAAAGGGTTGAAAGTTTTTGTATCTAATGGTGGGATAGGGTATTATTGACGTTATAATAGCGTTAAATTTATTTAATAGAGTTTTTCTGGGGAGAGAGTGTCATGAGATCATTCATTAAGCCACTTTTAGTAGCGGC